>ERZ791917.255-NODE-255-length-68040-cov-23.481489_pt1 | contig 68040 bp, 58 predicted proteins | sample MGYA00510138_ERZ791917 | MGnify/ENA primary metagenome ERZ791917 (study PRJEB30046, sample SAMN00792102) | human gut metagenome | study: EMG produced TPA metagenomics assembly of the A metagenome-wide association study of gut microbiota in type 2...
AAATGGGGCAAAAGTCAGTAAAATCAAGTGTTTTCAGTTTGCTCAGCAGACACTATTTAATAATATAAAGAATATCATTAGTTCTTCTTTTTGGCGAGCAAGCCGACTTAAATCCTTCATCCGGGCATACACCAGCTGTTATAAGGCATACTACTTTCTCATTTGAAGGAATTCCGAGCATTTCAGAGATTATGCTGTCATTTGTTGGCTCATTCCCCCAAATAACAGGACAGGCAACTAAGCCAAACGAATCCAATGAATATAACAAATTCATTGTAAATATACCCCCGTCCAGAAATATTGTGTTTCTCTCATATTCATTCTGATACAAATTTAAGTCACCAGTAACAGCAAAAATTACTCCGGGTATTTCAAAACTTCTAATTCCACCATGTAATTGCATAAGTTCTTTAATTTTTACTTTGTTCTTACATGCATATATACGTGTTGCCTGTCTATTACAAGCACTTGGTGCTGTTTGCGCTACTGCAATGACATCCCTTATCAAATCATCACATACTTCAGTTTGAGCATAACTTCTTGAACTGTGTCTATTAAAAGCTATCTCCTTAAAATTTGTTTGTGATTTCGCAGAAATGTGCATGATACCAGCAACATTGTTCCTCTCGTTAAGAAGAATTTCGTTAGGAATAAACTCTACAGAGCCCCCTCTATCTTTCTGAAAATTATAGTATGCAGTAATCGTTTCTCTTGCAATATCCAACACTTGGTAATCTTTTTTGTTGATATTTTTCCGATAAATCCAATACAGCTCAATCAATTTCTTAATTTTTTCCTTACCAAACTCCTTACGACAATTCGGCAAAGCCATTCCCTTCTCAATGGCATGAGAGAGGATTCGAATCTGTGTCGCAACAGATTCAGTATTATCTGGACTCATACAGGAGTGCAAAAGATATTGTTTCATATCATAGTGATATAAATAATTCAAATATCTGCTCTTTCCATACTTTGTATGATTTCTCAAATAATCTTTAATTTTTCTTATCATTTTAAAGCCTCCACAAGTAATTCCATAGATTCTTCACGCAATTCCAAAACCCTATTTTCAAATTCAACATGATTAAATGGTCTATACATTAACACTTCAAACTGTTCTGCAGTACATGTTTCATCAATTAATCTGTATTGTTCACCTAACCTTTCTACAACATCTGAAACTTTTTTTCTTCCGGGATAAATGCAACATTGCGTGTGGTTTAACAAAGCAAAAATAGCACCATGGAAAGTTGTTGTAACAACATAAGAAGCATTTTTCATAAGTGTACCGAGTTCTAAGGCAGAACATTCTATTACTTTATCTGCCCATAAATGCCAAAAACACGGAGAGACTATTAGCAAATTGTTCTTTCTTGCAAAAGAAATAATTCTTTCTTCTAACCACTTATCTACTCCATATGTATAAACCAATAGGTATTTTCCCTTCGGTACTTTTTCGCTTTTCTTATTAATCTTCTCTACCGGATAAAGGATTGTTGGATCGCACACATATTGGGGGCTATATCCAACACGTCTTTCAATAAAATCTTTTGTAGCCTTATCTCTAACAAAAATTTTCTCAAACGATGACAGACTGGAAAAATACCTTTTGTATTTTTCTTCTGTCTTATCTGACATGGCACCAATGCTAACTGCATAAGCCATTTTTCTAATCCTATCTAATCCTAATCCCCAAAATAAATCTTCCTGAAAATACGAATTGTCTAGATTCCAAATTTCATCACTTCCATAGATAAGCAAATCTAATTTTTCCTCCGAAACTCTATCTTTGGGCAAAATATTTAAGTATTTCATATCAGAAATAAAAAATCTTGCCTTGAACAATCTAAGAAGTATTTCTCTCTTAGGATTAATTTTACACAGACACTGCTTCAACAGAATCGCCGGAGGAACATTTTGAATAAAATAAACCTGATGTCCCATTTCCTCGAGCACACCCTTCATTGCATATGCCTGTAAAAAAGATCCCATATTTGTTATAGATTCATAAATTGTTACTATTCCTATCTTCACAATTCTTTTTCTCCTTTACATGTGAAACTATCCTATTCACAATATCTATATCTATTTTTTCATCAAATTTTCTTGCAAACATTTTTTCTGACTGGATTAAAATTTCATAATCTTCTGATGTGTATATATGAGGAGAATCGCCATTTCTCCGAACCCAATCAACTGCTCTTAAATCTGAACTTTCTCCTGAATCATTTATAAACAGTCTATCTCTAAACTGAGAATTAAACAGGATAATCTGCTTATAACATTCATCTGCACATACCGATGCATGACAAAACCTTTTTATTAACCCTTTTTTACCAAGTATGTATCTAACCGCATCATCCGTTAAAGAGCACCAATTGTATCCTCTTCTAAACTGCAATCCATATTTCCTAAAACGATTAATTTCAAGTCGATCCTGAATGATATTAAAATAGCTAACAAACTTAGAATTCCAACTTCTTGGCAGATGGTATCTACTCAAGCGTTGATAATCCCACTTCGAATATACATCACGATAAAACAAAAATTCTTTATTCTCCGCAGTAAAGAAATCATGAATTTCATTCTGTGTTTTAAGTGGTAAGTCAACTCCTGAAATCAGATGATAATAACTATACTGTCTTTTTGATGTAGCCTCTTCAAACAAATTCAATTCCACTTGAACTTGTTCATATCCCCCCCCACTTCACATCTACTCTATTCTTTATAAAAAATATTCTCGATACCTTACAATAACTCTCATACAAGCTAAAATTAAATTTTTGAACCTTAGCATCTATGTGAATAAAAATATCATTACGAAAATCGTCAATTAATTCTAGTAAACATTTTAGTATCTTAAAATTACCATGTGACATGATTAGGTAAGCGTGCTTTTTTATTTCGTTATTCCCCTCATCTTTTATCAACTAAATATCACCTTTTCTTCATAACATCATTTACTTTCTTCATAAATCGAAGCAACCGGCTTCGAAAAGAACTCAAATTGTTAAACTTATAATGCATAAGCCATTTCAATTTTCGATTAACAGGATATTTTTGATATGCCTCTTGAATTGGTATCCATCTGAAGATACCTATTTCATGTGTATCTAAAAACGCTCTCAGTTGTTTTGTATCATCGCACTTTTTAGAGAATCCATATTCTTCTACAGAATTATCATATACTAATAATGCGGCAATTGTACGCATACATTTTTCACAACTAGAACAGTTTTTTCCGTTACTATAATTAAAACACACCTTAATATCTAATTTTAAATTATCCTTTTTACGTATCTTACATATATATTCAATTTTACCAATTCTTGACGTTTCAAATCCATCATGATAACAATTTGTTGAGGCCATCTTCATCTGACTATCTACAACAGGATACGAAATGCAACGAACGCCTTGATTATATTCTTTTCCAGTAAAACTTGACGCGATGTAATTCGTTTTTATTCTATAAACATAGTTGTATGGAGATAATAGCGATAGCATCCCGATAGAATGCTGCGCACCATGCCACCAATAATCCTGAATTTTCTTGAATCCTATATCATTCAAATATGATTCATTCAGAAAAGTTCTTACTGATGATTTTATGCACATATATTCTTTATTAAATGAATCGGCAATTTGATTAAAGTAACTCTCCATTTCTAAATGTCCCAAAAGATCATCCAACTCAATATCTACCCCCCAAACATTGGCTAAAACAATATTTTCTGTCCTATGTCGCAAGAAAGTAAAAGTGGCATCTACACCGCCGGAAAACAAGCAAACTGAACGTTCACTCGGTTTGTAGTTGTTGTACTTGATATTCTCAACAGCAAGATTGCCACCTAGCGTTACGTCTTTAAAAATGCTTTGATAACCTTGCTTCATTAGAGGAATGGAATCCATGAAACATTTATCTATTTCATCTATGCTTAAACAAATATCAAAAATCCATGAAAGTGGTAGCAAATTTGCCACAAATGGAACTGCAAGCACAGATTCTGGAACATTTGAAAAATCTTCTTTATCTGAATATTCTATAAAAAAAGAACTTGCTTTATTAAAAAATACCGATGCTTCCTTATCGTAAGTATACTCATACAGTATTACATTTTTTTTAACTACAATATTATTAAGCTTTACATTCATAATACAATATTCACTTTCTTGTTTTAAAAATTAATCTCATCATTTGCTTTTTTTCAGTCATATTCAAACCGAAGAGGAAATAAATTAAACATGCAGCACAACTACCAATAGCCCCATTTGCAATCAAAGTAAAAAAGGTGTTTATTTCAAACAATCTTTTTATCCAATCACTGCAGACAACTATAATTCCCATAATAATTATATTGCGAATGACTATAGCATAACATTTCCTGACGTCTAAACCAATATACTTTTTCAAACAATACATATTATAGGTAAGATTTTTAATTGTTCCGTAAACTGCACTAGTTCCCACAATCGCATAAACACCAAGGTTCGTAAACTTAAGCAAAATGAATACAGTTCCTGTACTCAATATAGACGTAACCAATGTAGATAGTGCCTGGGGCTTAACTTTATTAACTACAGTATAAATTGAAAACATAGAATAAATCGGTCCACTAACAGCTACAGAGATCAAACTTATAATAGATAGACCTTTCAATAGTCTCCAATCTTCTCCAGGGAGCCAGCACTGGAAAAACTCTCCGCAATATGATACAAATAAAGAAATCAAAACACAAGAAAAAAAACCTAAAATCTTTGTTGATTTAAAAAACTCTTCAGCGAGCGCGTCCTTACTCTTTGAATAAGCTTTCAAAAATTTGGGTAAAAATGTATCAGACACAGACCCTATCAACGTAATAATAATACCCGAGAATGTTTTTGCAACGCTAACACTTCCTTGTATAGAACCTCCAATAAAAAGATTTGTAATAATTAAATCTAAACCATTAAGAAGTACCTGACTAAGTTTAGAGATACTATTCCAAACGCCACCTCTGACCATTTCTAGGATTGCTTTCAATTTAAAATAGTGTACAGAGATTTTAAGATTCTTTATATTTGCTTTTGAAAATTTAACTGCATAGACTGAAGAAACTAACGAGGACAACAGTGTTGCAATTACAGTATATTGAATTTTTACCCCGATAAAATTAAAAAAAACAAATAGAAGAAGAATTCTAATCATGTCTGATTGAATGGTTCTAAAAGCCCCAACATACAATTTATTGGTAGCATAGTATCCTGAACTAAACACTGAAAAAACCATTGATAGGGAAAAATTCATAAACACTATAAAAAAAGTCATCTTTGCATCATACACGAGACCAGTACTAATATTCAACACATTTTCCAAATTTGGAATAAATAATGTACAAATTAGCATCGAAGCTGTAGCAAACAATATATTAGCAAACAGTGCTGAGTTAAAATAATAATTCGCTTCCTCGGAATCCCCCTTATGCAATTGCAAAATAATAAAACGACTTGCCATAGAATTCAAAGCAGCAGTGATTATTGTAATGTAACTTGTAAAATTAGTCGCCATCCCTACTAAACCATAGGCTTCCATGCCTACATTCTGAGTAATATACGGAGTGACATAGAAACTAATTCCAAATGTCAGTAAGAATGATAATAGATTCATCAAAATATTTAAAAAAGTAGGACTGATTTGCTTTATTTTCTCTTTCATAAGTTTTTCTTATTCCTTTGTATATAATAACTAATTAACTTGTTGTGTGTGTTTAATTTCTCTTGACTTTCCAATATATTCTATAAATATCAATCCATCTAAAATTACGACACATCAATTTGAAAATACAATAGAATTTTCCACAGAGATGAGCATTCGTCCTAATTTCACTTTTTTGTTTCTCAAACAAGGTATGAATTACGGATACTGCATCAGAATCACCGGCATTTCGAGCTTCATTATATAAACTTAAGATTAGATGGAACAATTTTCCGTACTCACAGCACACTAGATTATTAAGCTTAATTGTTTGAAGTACTTTTATTCTTTCTTCTGATATTATATAACGATCTAATTTTTTTCGATTAAATCCGCTATGTATAATGCTTCCTTCGCGCATTACATAATAATACAGTTCATCTTGAATATACGTCACCGTTAAGTCTTCCTGAAATGCTTTCGTACACCACATCTCATCCTCATGTTGGATATTCTCAAATGGAATTCTTAGCGCTAATTCTTTTCGCATAAATTTTGTAGCACCAGAAGCTGCCACTCCCCCTAGACGGTATAGATTTTCAAACAACTCTTGTGATGTGTAAGCTTGGTATATTTTTTCGTTTAATGCTTTTACAATAGGTTCTTGATCTTCGTTCACTTCTTGATACATAAACTGTACAAAATCAGATGGATATTGCTGCATTACTCTACATAAAACTTCAACAGCATCTGCTCGTAAGAAATCATCTCCATCCAAGAACTGAACATACTCTGATGTAGCATGCCCAGTACCACAATTTCGAGCTGATGACAATCCCCCATTTTTTTTATGAATCACTTGGACTCTCTGATCCAGTTCTGCATACTCTTCACAAATTTTACCTGACGAATCGGTTGATCCATCATCAACTAATAAAATTTCAATATCTTTTTCTGACTGATTTATAACTGATTCAATACATTTGCGAACATATTTCTCAACATTATAAATCGGTATAATAATCGACACCTTTGCCATAGCTATTACCTACTCATTTAATATTTTCAAATCATCGTAATTGCGATTAATGATTTCCATTTCATCTCCAGAAAACCCTTTTAGTTCTGGAACAAGTATTGCTCCGTCAACATCGTCATACGCAAAACAGACCTTGTGTTGAAGAGGCAACTTCATAAAGTCTTCAACATCCTGCTTGCTGCAGCCTTCTCTCTGAGATAGCTTAAATATCATATGTTTTGGATTAATCCGATCAATCCGGCGATACCACTTCTCGGCCGCTTCTTCTTCTGAACGATAGTGCATAAAATAAATTTCGATATCGCCTAATTTTGCAACTGGATAAGGGCTATCATACTTGATTTCAGGATACCACGTGCTACTTTCCCATGAAATAAAAACTAACTTTTGTTGAAAATACCACTCCCAATTAGATGCCAACTTAACAAAATCATGTCCTAAAATATACAATCCCACTGTCGGAGATCTATATGCAAGTCCATACTTTTGATATGTAAAACTTCCCCAACAATTATTAGAAATGATGGAAAAGTCCTTTTTTTTGAGCTTTCTCTGCATTTTTATCTGTCCCATCTTTGCATTAAATAGATAAATTGCGTTCTTTATCTTTCCCATCACAGTAGCTCCTTTTAACTTCTAAATATATTATGATAAACAACTTGGAGTCTCGTCTTCCAAGTAAACATACCTTTTCTTATTGCATAGCGATATACTTCTTTACTATTATCAAGATGATTTATTGAATTATTCATGGTAAATAATATTGCTAATTCAAAAACCCATTTTAGTTTACTCTGATCAAAATAACTTTCCTTTTCATTATGTTTTTTTATCTCACACAAACAATCAATAAATTTTTCTAATTGTCGCAAAGTAAAGCTATTGTATCCACCATTGCAATATTTCATAAAAACATCAAAATTTTCAGAAGTTGTTGCAAACTTAAAATCCGAAAATTGTATTTTTTTTAGTTTATTCATCATTAGATAATACTTTTCGTCTTTCTTTTTTGTGATTTGCGAAGTATGCATACGATATTTTAATAAACAATCAGAAATTGTCGTAATACTACTAACTTTAGCTATTGCCCACCACAGATAATAATCCTCTGCTCCAGCAAATTCAGAGTTATAAGTTAGGTGATATTTGTTAAGAATACTTCTTCTAATCATGACTGTTGGATGAGCTATACATGAACTAAAAATCAACTCTGCTTTCAATTGATCATCGTTAGTTGTGAAAATTCTATTCTGATTAGAAATGTTCTCACCAAAAATAGTAATACCTGTACCAAGCACCCCAACATTTGGATACTCATCCATATATTGAACTTGCTTTTCGAACCGTTCTGGCAAAGAAATATCATCCGAATCCATTCTTGCAATATACTCTCCTTTGACAACTGATAATCCTTTATTTAAAGTAAAAACAATTCCACTATTTTTTTCATTTTTTAAATAAATAATACGCGAATCTGTGTATGAAGTAATTATCTCTTCTGTTCGGTCTGTCGAACCATCATTGATAATAATGAATTCAAAATCAGAAAACGTCTGATTCAGTATACTATCTATTGCTTCTTTAATATACTTCTCTGCATTGTATGCCGGCATAACCACACTTACTTTAGGCATGATTTTCTCTCCTTCTATTCTTTATTTATCCACTCCACAAAATCAAATTGGTCATAGTACCTTTCACCTTTTAGATTCATAAACGATATGAGCTGACCGGTTCCGACCTGATTTTCAAATCCCTTTATGTAGTAGAAATCGGGGTATTTAGCTTTATTCACAGGATGATTTACAAAAAGAACTTTGTTTTTTATCGGAAGCCTTTGTGCTCTTGCATAAATAGCTTCATCTTGCGGCATTCCCATAAAAGTCCAAATCACATACAAATTCTCTAAATACAATCTTGATTTACGAGTTTCCCACTTTTCCTTCACTTCATCAAAACTATTATAATGCAAAAAATGCAACTCTATATCTTTGTGATACTCCCCCCCACTCAAAATTGCAACTGGATAGTCCGGTGCATTAGGGTCGTATCGAGGATTTTCAATCGGAATTAGTGGCTGTTTAATATAGTAATCAAAATCTTCTACAAAATCAAAAAAGTCTAAATCATGGAAAAACATATTAACTGTCGGAGAGTTAAAACGAAGCCCTAAATCATGACTAATACATCCGCCAATACAATTATTACAAAGAATAGATATGTTTTGTTTTTTCAATCTTTTTCTCAATTTCTTTATAAGAAAATGATTACGAACAAACAAATTTGTTCTTCTTGTTATCTTATTGTTAAATAAATCCATTATTTATCTCCTGTGTTTCCAATTTGCCATTTTTGCATATATAATAAGCAAACTATACCGCTTCTTTATTATCCAACTGCTTTTATAATCAACACCAAAAATTCTAATTGCTGAGATCAACTGTTCATCATTGCAGACTTCTTTCACCTTGCAATAGCGTTCTTTACTAGATAAGTTTGATGTTTTATAATAATAATTACATATCGCACCAAATGCCCCACCAATTAATTGTCTCAAATAGGCTTTTTGAAGTTCTTTATCATCGCCCCACACATCATGAATTGCTTTCTCAATATTCATAGCAGCAATTTTATAGGCCTCAAAATAATCTTTATGAAAACGATGAATAGCACTCTTTACATTCATATAGCGATTATAATAACTCTTTTTCAGATAACTGACGTTATACGCCATACCAAATGCATATAGATTAAAAATCCGATCTTCAGAGAATTTTACGCCAAGCGGAAACTGAAAATATTCTGTCTTCAATAGCTTGTCGCTATATCTATTATTTTTGTAGATACAACGACAAGCAGAACCCGCCATTTCTAATAATAGAGCTGGCGTAAAATCCGATTTTTGCAAAATCGTATTATCCGATAGCTGCGTTATCGTATCCGCTTGTGTTTTTCCATCCGAGTATACGGTAGTTACATCGCACATCACCACATCTGCCTCAGTTCGTCTGGCTTCTGTCAACAATGCCTCATACATATCAGATTCAATCCAATCGTCACTGTCAACAAATCCTAAATATTCACCCATTGCAGCCAAGATACCTTTATTTCTCGCAGAACTCACACCGGCATTTTCTTGATGAATGACACGAATTCTAGAATCCATTTCTGCGTATTGCTCACATATTTTTAAACTTTGATCTTTTGAACCATCATCAATCAAAATTATCTCTATATTTTTTTCTGTCTGTGCTAAAATTGAATCAACAGACTTTCTCAATTCTTCTTCCGCATTATATATAGGAACAATAATGCTAACCTTCGGTTTCTCCATACCATCCCATCTCCTCACATCTATTCAAATACTTGATTCGTCCAAACATCATTCCAAGGATTACATAAGCCAATATAGATGGACTTTGACTAATAAGCCCTAATTCAACGGTCTGCTGTAAATAAAGAACAACAAATGATACTATGCATCCTTGTACAATATAATCTTCCAACCATGCTTGAGCCTTATTTAACATGTGATTAAAAGAACCTATCCACAAAATATATCCAATTGCACCATATGCTGTTAAACATACTATCGCGCTATTGTGCCAATTATTAAAATTCATATTTCCTGTTCCAAATAATGGATTTTTACCTAACAGTCTAAATCCATATAACCAAATGTCATCACGGCCATTAAATATAGGTTTTTGAAACTGTTTATAACTCCATAGATTCAGAAACTCAGCAAATGATGTTTTTGAAATAAGAACGACAGCAACTGCAATAAATAATGGTGTCAACAACATCAGTAACTTTTTATTTCTTTCTCCCGTTATTATTCTTTTAGGAAGTATATTAAGAACAAATAGTGCTCCTATAATCATAAACAACATACCAGAACGTGAATCCGTTGGTGACAAGAAAAAGGAGAAGATTCCTGCGGCAGCAAGTACCATTAGTTTATGTATTCTATTAGATAGGTTATTTAAAGGGATGAGCATAACCAAAAAACTATGCGTTCCTATCATCGCAATAGAATTTTCATTCCAACCTTTAAGAATAGTTCCATAGTCATACACATACAAAACAAATAGTCCACCTATAGCGTAGAGTATACCAATCCACTTAAACACATTTTCATCTAAATTCATATGAGAAAGAATGAAAATTATAGAAAAAACCCATAAGTAATCTATTGCTTGAAGCCCATAACCATTAAAATATGAGCTTCCAACAAACACATATATCATAAATCCAAAAAATATAATGTCCTTTTTTTCGAATATAAGTCCTTGGTTACTTTTACGCCTTCCGATAAACAGGAATGTACTTATAATAATCACAATATATTTTGTATACTCGGTTATATGATAGACTGAATTAAGTGCTGTGCCATTAACTAGATTCACAACCCATAGCAGTCCTAGTATAGCAATATAAAAAATCGACATATTTAGAACCCTCTCATAATCTTATAATACCCCCAGAAAATCCACCCTAACGGCTTTGCAAACAGAACAGTTAAATTATAATTTCCAGTATAATTTGTTTTCTTATTTTTAGAAAATATCGCAAAACAGTGATATTTTCCCGCCATAATTATTTTATCTTTAATAGTTTCTTGCAAATCAATTCGTTGCATGAAATACAAGCAATACCCAGCAGGGTTTTTCTTCATTATTTTATTCAAATTATTAGACAAACCATCTTCTTGATATTCACATATCGTAATTAATTCAGGCAGTAATGAAACGTGAACATCCATTGCCATTCGATCATATACAACGCTCTCCGTCACAAACCGTTCTCCTTCAAACACTGGAAATGGATAATTTTGAGCAAATGAAGTTTTTAGAATGATCGTATATTCGCCGCTGCAAAGATATTTATTATTTAATTCAAAAAAACTTAACTGTTTAATTCCATCAGGGAACTCTGGACTTAGCATTTTACCTTTTTCATCTGTCTTATAAGCAAATGTAAATACACCGCTATTCGACTTGACATACATAGAAATCTTTTCGACTGCATCTGAACACAGCCAGTCGTCGGAATCAACACACAAAAAGTATTCCCCTTGAGCTAATTCAAGCGCTCTGTTGTAGGCTGTATGCTTCCCACCATTTTCTTTTTTTACATACTTTATGTAAAATTGATTTGTATCAAAAGTATGAACTATTTCTTCTGTTTGATCAATTGAACCATCATCCACAATTAACCATTCAAAATCTTTATTGCACTGTGCTAAAAGACTTTCATATACCCTCTGTAGTTTCGTTGCTCGGTTAAATGTAGGGGTAAAAATCGTTAACATTTCATCCACCTCCTTATAACTTCTCTATATATTTCAGATGAGATTCTAAGGTTTTACTTAAATTCACCACGTCACTGACTCTAACAAAAGGCGATTTTATATATAATCTATTGAAAATGTATCAGCATTTTTTTCTTATTATAAAATTTCGTAATCGGATTAGCATTTTTTTTCCGATAATTTTAACTAATATAGACTTTATCTTTTTTTTTGCTCTGCTAGTCCAACTCATCCAACTTACAAAAAAATGATGTACACATATGCTTGAATCAGTCAGTTCGTACACACAATTAATATAATCATATGGCGAAAAGAATTCTTTAGGGTAAACTGCAATGTACCCGTCAACAACCTGATATTCATTATTTCTTGTTAGTCCACGTTCTACTAACATTTTTGTTAATTGTAATACATTAGTGCCTGCATTATATGTTCCATCCTCATTTACGAAGTGTCTCTCTTCGTAGTATTGTACAAATTCTCTGAATAATTCCTGACGAGGAGCAGATGCCATAAAACTAGTTGCCACAAAATTATCCTCTTCAAATCCTAATACTACAGAATTATTTAAAATCGTATCAAACGATTGTAACACGGTGACATCTGTATCTAAATAAATACCACCCTTTTCATATAATGCCTTTGCTCTAGCAACATCACTAACAAACGCATATTTCCTTTCAGCATAAGCTTCAGAACAATATTCAAATGATGATACATCAAAATTATCTTCATTCCACTCAATAAAACTATAATCTGGACACTTTTGCTTCCATGATTGAATACATTTTTTTACATTGTCAGGCTTCTCTTTTTTTCCAAACCAGCAATAATGAATAACTTTTGGTATCATAGTTCACCCCTTAAGTCTTAAATAAAAATACAACATCAGTCCTGATGGAATAGCGAATACTGTCATTATCTTTTTAGGTGAATCCTTAATTATATTCTTTTTTTTCGCTAATATACACTCAGCGACATAATGTATCGCAAATCGAAACTGGTGTTTTTTTGTCGCATATGGATATGACATGATAAATTTTCTATAAAAAATATAATTGTTCAAATTGTTTTTATATGATTTAATAATATTTTTTGTAAATCCATCCGGCATATACTCAACCACGCATAATGGTTCATCTAAGATAAGCATGTCATAATTTAAATCAACTAAAAAATACTTATAACACGTTGGAAAAAGTTTTTCGCCTTCATATTCAGGTGATTTAAACTTTCTCATTAGTTCAGGTCTATAAACTTGCTTCTTGTCTCCTTTAATCCCTAAACGATTATATAAATCATATATCTTACAACTCTTTTGTTTTGGTAATCTTGTTCCGATTACGTTTCCTGTTGGATCTATATCTAGACCAACAATCCCAGCATAGTTAGGCGATTTGTTTTTCTCCCAGAAAGTTAGAATCTTTTCAACCGCATCATCTGTCATGTAATCATCAGAATCGATACTCACAGCTAATTCAGTAAAAATATTATCGTACGCGACATTATATCCTGTGTGCATCCCTCCATTTTTTTTATATAAATATCGAATAGGAATTCTATTTTCTTGAATCCACAATTGTACTAGTTCTTTTGTATTATCTGTGGATCCGTCATCTACAACCAACCATTCAAAATCTCTATTTGTTTGGCGCAATAAGCTTTCATAGCATTTCGACAAACAGTATGCTCTATTATACGTTAGTGTAAAAACTGTTAATGTTGGCATTAATTTCACCTCCTCAATAATTCTATAATCTCTAATTTTTCTCTTTCTGCGTCAATCAATTTATCGTTGATTTTTTTCACTATCTCATCTTTTTCATTAACAAGCATTTTGAATTTTCTTATTAGCACTTCACCTGAAACATCAGAAATTGAAACAGAATATTTTTCCAATCCCATATCTTGCATTATACCGGTTCCCTTATTACCTCCATACGTAATTGCAATACATGGAACAGACTGGGCTAGTGAGAAGATAACAGAGTGAAATCTTGTACCTATTAAATATGATAAACAGCCATACACAGATTTTAATTGTTCACAGTCTAAAGTATGATCCGAAAAAACTCTATATTCACAAGTATCTCCAATCACTTCTACCACTTTTTCTACACATGACAAATCATTTTCATGTTCCAAAGTGCTGTGCACATGTTCTATTAGTATCGGAAAATAGCCATTATTACTCAGCCAAACTGTACATTCTGCCAAGGCTTTAATATATTGCTGATATCTCATTTTTCCATCTGACATACCTTCAAATCTATATGGTCGCATTGTAATTCCAACACATGGTTTCACATTAATTGGTATATCACGTTTAATAAGATAATTTTCTACATCAAAGGACAAATCTTTTTTCAGATAAAACGCAATATCTTGATATTTATGTGCTTGAATGCCGCATTCCTTATTTAAAATTTCCTTTGATATCCCTTCTCTAGCCATGACACACTCACATTTGCGCAATACACTTTTAATCATTTTAGATACAAAAGGAGCTTCAAAGGGTCCGAATGAATTTGGCAACACATACACCTTAATGTCATATGATAATGCCAAACGAATATGATATAAAAAGAAATATATTTTATATATATCCGTTATTTCACCATATGAATGTAAAAATCCTCCCCCTTTTACAAATGCTGCACTTGAATTTTGAAAAAATGTTAGTTGCTTTTTAATTTTGGAAGAATAAAAAGGTAAAAATAGGTTTCTTAATTTTGGATGTACCAACGGCTCTGCAACAAGCAAATCTATAATCGCTACAATAGCCCATTTTAATTTCAAAAACAGTGAATACTGAGTATTCGCATTGTCATTGAAATGTTCAGATGGGTGCGGTAAGATTGGTTCAACATTATCAATATCTTTTTTTTGTGATTGAATACTGTTATTTTTATCAGCAAGCATGTAGTACTTTCCTATATGACCTGCTGTTCGTGCCAACTCTACTGTTTCCCATATCAATGCCTGATCTCCACGATTTGAGTCATCGCATCCAGGTAATATTAAAAATCTTTTCTCTTTCACTTTGTCACCTCTTATCAATAGCTTTCAAAGTCTCTCTCACTACTTTCTTTTTATCAAAAATGTTTTCCATTCGTTTTCGCCCTGCCAATCCCATATCTTTTCTTTTTTCATATGGCAACTTTGCAAACTGTCTCATCACTCTATACAAATCATTCACATTCTGTTTCTCACATAGATAACCAGTAACACCATCCTCAACTGCCTCTAAACAACCGTGAATATTACTCGTAATAACTGGTCTGCCTGAAGCTGCGCATTCCAAATTTGTATTTGCCATTCCTTCGTGCCATGATGGGAGAACAAAACAATGACAGTTTGCTATAAACGGACGAATGTCATTTTGATACCCATAATATGTCATCCAACCTTCTGATTCATATTCTTTAATTTTTTCATTATAGTCCTCATCAAATCCCCCGAGTACATCTAAGCTACAACTTATACCGCCCATATTCAACATCCGCATTGCTTTAAACAGCTCATCAATTCCCTTTTCTTTCATGATACGACCTATAAATAAAAAATGTATTTTATCATCAGTTGGGTATTCTGTCACTTGATAATAATCCAAATTAACTCCAGCTCCATCTAAAAGACAAGCTTGCGCTTCTCTAATGATACCTTCATTAATAAATATCTGGCGATTTTCTGAATTTTCAAAAAACACAACCTTTGCCTTCTTGCATCCAACTTTGTACAACATTGAAACCATATTACGTAGCATACCCGCACCTTGGAAAGCTGTACCCAATCCAGTAACATTAACTGCATATGGTATCCGAACAATTCGACAAGCAACTCCCCCATAAACATTTGGCTTAATTGTATAAGTAATGACAAAATCGGGCTTCTCAATCATCAATATCTTAAGCATACTGGAAACCAAAATTAGGTCCTTTATCGGATTAATTCCTCTTCTGTCTACACACATTTCAACTACACGCACACCTAAGCCAGTAATTTCATTTACTGTACCATTATTTGGAGTAGCAACTACTACCTCTCCTTTTCTAAGAAGCTCTGAAAGTAGTTCCATTCTAAAATCTGTTATTCCTGTACTATCATTACTAAAAATCAAAAATTTCATCTTTTATGCCCTATATTCTGGAAAATATTCGCTTTTATTTATATTTCTCATTACCAATAATTCATCATATCTTTCTTGGAGAAAAATAAACTTTCCAATATGGAAGCGCTTTACTTCATCTAAACGATAAAAGGCTTTCTTAAACTTATATAGACTGTCTTCTCCACTTCCCACACCACCACCGAGATACAAAGTCTTATAACCATTCGCGCAGCCCCAAAGTGCCGCCTCATATAACAGTAGATTCGTTGGTGCCAAATTGGAATATTCTTTAATGGAACCAGACAAATGGTAATTCATTCTTCCATTGGCTGCCAACATGATCGAGGCCGCTATTACTTTATTCTCATATGTTGCGTAAAATACCTGTGCATTCTGCGGCAAATCGCTTAATACACTTTGGTAGAATTCTTTACCAAAGTAATAGTATTCTTCTGCATTATCCTTATCCATTGTCTGATTATAAATTTCCCGAAACTCCTCGTATATTTGAGGATATCGCCCTGAGTAGATCTCCACACCATTCTTCTGTGCTTTGCGTATCATATTTCGATTCTTACTCGTCATATTAGCCCAAATTACATCAGTGGATGTTAAGTCTAATACAACTGTATTTCCAAGCGAAATTACGTCATACTTCCCCTCACTGAACAAATGATTTTCAAGGACTGGATGAAATCGGACAAACTCGCTAATAATGCCATTCTTTCTACACCATTGTTCGTAGGAATAAAATAACTCTGAAAATCCCTTACCTTCAACAAGCCATCCACCATATCCGTAGGGCGAACTAAAATCAAAATATTCCCCCTCAGATATTACTCCAGTAAAGTGACTGTCCAAAGCAACATCTCGCTTCATAACAACATTAATTCCTCGAACAGAATCACTTTCATAATAAAACAAAAGTGGAGTTCCATCCCCGTGGATTTCAAAGGCCTTTACATACCCACTCTGCCAATATACATCATAATTTTCAAAGGATCGAACAATTCGATCCCATTCTTCAATTTGTTGAAGTGTGAACACTTTAAGTCCCATTTTTATCTTCCTCTTTTTGTTTAAGTTCGTTCCATTCTTTTAAATCCATATCTGCACCATCTGGAAATTCAACATCTTCTCGTTTCAATACTTTTAAAATTGTATTTAATAGAATATCTATATCCATTTTTGCCGATATATTATCAACATATCTTACATCAGTGGTCAATTTAATATCCCAATTTAAACTATTGCGCCCACTACATTGAGCCAATCCTGTTAATCCCGGTCTAACTTCATGCCTCCTCTGTTGAGTACGGTTCATGCACTCCACATCTTTTGAGAGCAAGGGTCTAGGTCCAATCACGCTCATGTCTCCCTTTATAATATTGAAAGCCTCTGGCAACTCATCAAGACTCGTCCTTCTCAGAAAGCGACCATAGGCATTCAACCGCACCTCATCTAGTAACAGATTTCCATATTTATCTTTTCTGTTATCCATCGTTCTAAACTTAATAAGCTTAAAAATCTTTCCATCCTTACCGGGACGTTCCTGTGTAAAGAATGGATTCCCTCTCATAAAAATTGCACCTAAAATAATTAGAATTATGTACAACCACCAAAATACTACTAACGCTGCTAGTCCACAGCAGAAATCGATTGGTCTTTTAAAATATTTTTCATAAGAACCATATGATTTATGATTCATACTGCTCCTCCTTTTATTCAAAGCATCGTCCGATAATTTCGATAATCCTGTCCTGCTCCTCAGCGGTCATCTTATTATCGCTTGGCAGACACAATCCTCTGTGGAACAGATCCATTCCAACATCCAACGGCATTCCATCTTTTCCAACTGCACCCCCGGAAATGTATGCATTCGTCTTTGCTCTTCCATCACCTTCACGAGTCACAAATCCATTCATGCGGTAAATTGGCTGCATATGCATTGGTTTCCAGATTGGACGCCCTTCTGCATTGTATTCTGCCAATGTCTCTAATATTTCTGTCGGACAGGTCTTACCCGCTTCGCTGATATATAGCGCTTCCTGCTCTCCACGGACCTGTTTACACATTGCCTCCGGATTGATCAACATGCAAGACAGCCAGAAATTCGGTTTTGATACGTTCTCGTCATATGGATTCATTTCAATCGGTAAATCTTTAAATCCTTCTTTATATCTCTCATAAATTGCTTTTTTTGCTGCGATATGCTCCTCCAGATATGGGTACTGTCCTCTGACCACACCCGCAATCACATTACTCATGCGATAATTATATCCCAGCTCTTCATGCTGATACCATGGAGCATTCTCCCTTGCCTGAGTAGACCATTTACGAACTTTATTCGCTGCTTCCAGATCATCTGTAAGCAGCATTCCTCCTGATGATCCTGTAATGATCTTATTTCCATTGAAAGAAATCACACCGTAATCGCCAAAATTTCCAGTCTGCACATCTTTATAAGTTGCTCCGAGTGACTCTGCAGCATCTTCTATTATGACTGCTCCATGTCTGTCGCAGATTTCTTTGATCTCATCGATTTTTCCAGGTGTACCGTAAAGGTGTGCCACTACAACCACTTTTACCTCGGGATACAATTCAAATGCTTTCTCTAAAGCAACCGGATCCATATTCCAGGTATCATACTCCGTATCGATAAATACTGGAACTCCACCTTCATATACCACTGGATTTACTGTCGCATCAAATGTCACATCAGAACAAAACACGCGATCTCCTGGTTTTATGCCAGCCAGCTTCATTGCCATATGAAGTGCTGCTGTGCCGGCAGACAATGCAACCGAATATTTACAATCGATTTTCTCACAGGTAAGGCGCTCTACCTCATCAATATTTTTGCCAACTGTAGACATCCAGTTTGTTTCATATGCTTCTGTCATATATTTCAATTCTTCTCCATGCATTGTAGGAGATGATAACCATACTTTATTTTCAAAAGGTTTTAATTCCATTGTTTTTCCTCTTTTATCATTCAGCAATTTATTTTTATCTTATCTATGCCAACTTCTGTTGCGCTTCACTTTCTTCCCCCAGCAATCTCTCATACACTTCACCCTTTTTCTCGCTTCCATGTTCTCCTGCTGGGTGGTACGTTGTCACGATCTCAGCTACTTTTTCCCGGATATTGTCTGCATTGATGTATGCCATACCCATTAATGTCTCCAGCTCTTTTAAAAATGTTTCGACTTCAAACGGAATCGGACATCCGATATGGATCAGTTCGTTCCTTGTCTTCTTCAGACCTTCTTCTGCCATCAGCTTCTCTTCATAGAGCTTTTCTCCCGGTCTTAATCCCGTATATTCCACCTTGATATCGACATCCGGTTTCAGTCCGGACAGCTTGATCAGGTTTCTTGCTAAAGTATCGATCTTCACCGGACTTCCCATATCCAATACGAAGATTTCCCCACCATGCGCATATGTCCCTGCCTGCAGGACAAGGCTGACTGCTTCCGGAATCGTCATGAAATAACGGATAATATCCGGATGAGTCACTGTAACCGGTCCTCCCGCTTCAATCTGCTTTTTAAACAGTGGAATCACCGAACCATTGCTTCCCAACACATTTCCAAAACGGACTGCCACAAACTCTGTCTTGATACCTTTCGGGAATTCCTGCTGCACCATTGCTCCGTCTTCATCATCTGCATGGGCATACAGAATCGGCAGCTTCTCCGGTGTCCCCTCTTTGATCATACGATCAAAGGACTGGATGATCATCTCGCACAGACGCTTGCTCGCTCCCATAATATTCGTCGGATTGACCGCCTTATCCGTGCTGATCAGAACAAATCTCTGACAGCCGTTCATCATCGCCGCATAGGCCGTCTTATACGTTCCGATCGCATTGTTTTTGATGGATTCGCATGGGCTGTCTTCCATCAGTGGCACATGTTTATGAGCAGCTGCATGGTACACCACCTCTGGCCGATACGTCTCAAATACCGCATTGATCCTTCTGGAATCCCGAATGGAACCAACCAGGACCACCAGATCCAGATCCGGATATTTCTTTTTCAATTCCTGTTGAATATCATATGCATTGTTTTCATAAATATCAAACACGATCAACTGTTTCGGCTGATACGATGCGATCTGACGACAAAGTCCGGATCCGATGCTTCCGCCGCCTCCGGTCACCATTACCTTTTTGCCATGAATAAACGCATGGATCTCTTCCATATTTACTTTGATCGGCTCCCGTCCCAGCAGCTCCTCCACGTCGACATCCCGCAGAGCGCTCACCTTGACCTCTCCGGTCAGGAACTGATACACGCCCGGCAGGTTTTTCAGCTCACATCCCGTCTCTTTACAGATGTTCAGAATATCTCTTTTTTCCTCTGCCGTAGCACTCGGTACTGCTACAATGATCTTGTCGATCTTATAGCGTTCCACACACGATAAGATATCGTCCCGACCGCCGACGATCGGCACCCCTTCGATGTACCTTCCCCATTTATTCGGATTATCGTCAATAATACAGCAGACAATATCCTTCAGCTCTTTTGCGGTCTTGATATCCCGCAGGATGATCTGACCGGCCTTTCCGCCCCCGATCAGAAGTACCCGCTTCGCTTTTGCGATCTCTTCCGTTTTACGCCGCTTACTTCTCTCCAGTAAAACAAACCGATAGGCAAAACGTACCATCAGCGTCATACCAAACTGGATCACCGTTCCGAAAAAATAATACGAAAGCGGCATTCTTCCAAAAAAAAGCGTCATACCTGTACAATGAAACAAACTTGAAATACCTGTTGCAACTATCATACGTACTAACTCACTATAGCTTGCAAATCTCCAGATACTGTTGTACAGACGTAGACGCCAAAATACGAATAACGAAAATATAACATATATACCAATAAATTTAAGGTATGCTCCCAAAAATTCCTTTGGGATCATAGAATATCTGCAGTCAAACCGAAACCACAGTGCCAGAAAAAATGCAATCACAATAGAAACTGCGTCGTATCCGGCCAGCGCAAGGGAAACAACCTGCCAGTGCTCAACCTTCTTCTTCGTGTATCGAACCGCATTTGCTTTTGCTTGATTCAAACTCTTTCCCACAAAACTCTCCTCCTAAGTGTTACTTATTTTCAAACATTGGATAATATCCTTATCCTCTTCCATCCCCAATCCCTGATGTTTATAAAAATTTCATAAGCATCGTCTATCTATTTAAATCTACTACATTTCTCTACGTTTTTCAACATATAACGCCTTTTTATACAATAATTTCCTAATTTTGATAACAGTTCACAATATGTAACAAATTCTCACCTGTTTGACATAAAAAGCGCAATAATATCTCCTCACATTCGTTCGTTTTTTATATAATTTTCTAATTCTTCCAAGGACTCCTTTTTTATTTTTTTGTATATATTTTCAAAAAAAGTGGAAGAAATCTCTTTCCTCCACTTTCCATTTAAATATTAAAGTCTTTTTCTGTCAAAATAATGCGGTCTGCATCGTCTGTATTCTTTCCAAGTACCCGTTTTACAAGTTTCTTTGCAGATACCTTCTGGGAATGCGCCATAGCCTCATCCATGATATCTTTTACTTCTGCAACTGTCACTGCATGATCTTCTCTCTGCAGTGCATCGATACGGCTGTACAATGCCAGGATTCCCATCTCGTCGATCCGGTATCCATTCTCCTGTGCATACGTCTGACCGAATGTAACCAGCTCGTCATTTACAAAGATCGGCACTTCCAATCTGCTTGTAAATTTCTTTCTGAATTCTCTATTGGAAGAAAGAACCCGATCCAGCGGCTTTCTCTGCTCTTCCAATACGATCAGCATCTCTCCGGTATCTTTTTCCATTGCCTTGTTCAGCTTCGCAACCGTTCTTTCACTTAATTTTCCTGCTTTTTCAATGATCAGCGCTCCGCCGTACAGCTTGGCAATGATATCACTGATCTTCTTCTTATTCAGCGCTTCTCCGGTGATGATCGCAACTCTTCCCTGACGGATCTTTCTCTGCTTCTGGATCGCTTTGACCACATCAACCGCAAGAACCGTCTTTCCGTTGCCTTTGTTTCCGACGATCAGCAGGTTGCCTGTATTGGATGTACCTCTTCTGTTCGTACAGTTGCGGTCCTGCTCCAAAACATCCACAAGCTGTTCGCTCATGCCGCGCACCGGAACAAAGTAGGAGAACAGCTTCTTCTGCTCTTCTGTCAGCCCTGCTCTTTTTGCGCCCTGTCCGGACAGGTCATAGCGGCTGTGTACCAAAAATCCTGTATCGGAAATCGATAATGCATCTGCAATCTCATCCATCGGAAGCGGTGCAGTCTTTCCTGTCGCGATCAGCTTCGCAGTCTCTTTTCTGCTCAGCGGTGTCGTAGAACTCAGAATATCCGACTCAACAGGCTCTTCATCCGGGATCTCACGATCGTCCGGTTCATCACTCAGCGTCGGCTTGAACTCTTCCTGCAGTCCTGCTGCAATCGATTCGTAATCGTCCTCATAATCCAGTTCTTCTTCAAATTCCTCTTCCAACTCCTCTGCTGCATCTTCTGTCAGAAGATCCTCATAATCTTCTGCACTGTCAACATCCAGAGTCAGCTCTTCTGATTCCATTCTAAGCTCTTCTGTTGCTTCCTCCTTATTCTCAGGAGGTGCAACAGGAGTGCTCGTGTGTACCGGAATCTCCTCACTCTCTTCTTCCGGAATCACACCTTCGATCTCATCGATCATCCTCTGGATATCCGGGGATAAGATCGGGCTCTTTGGCTTGCGCTCGATCTGCTCTACATCCTCTTCATTCACTTCCGGAACTTCCTCCGGTTCAACACCGCCCTCTGCGGCTTCCCACTCAGCAAGAATATCATCAATATCAAGTATATCGTCAACCGGCTCGTCTATTCTCTCATCCTCTTTGATTTCTGTTTCTTCTAATTTAATAGATTCTTTTTCCATATCTTCCTTCTCAGCCTCTTCTGCTACTTCAGGTTCCTCGATTACTTCCACATCTGCTGCATCTGCCGTTTCCGGTTCTGCCAGCTCTTCTAATTCTTTCAGGTCAACTTCCTTAACTTTCGTCTCGATCGTCTCCTCAATGATCTCTTCTACAGGTTCTTCGATCACTTCTTCCTCTGCCACTTGATCCAGCAATTCCAGATCTGATAATGACTCAATCTCTTCCAACGCTTCTGCCAGATCTGAGCAATCATCTTCCCCTGTACTCTCCTCGTCATCACCTTCCACCGGTCCTGCGTCCTCTTCTGCCAATTCTTCGATGTCTTCTTCGTACTCTTCCGCATCCTCTTCTGAAAGTTCAATCTCTTCCTGCTCCTGCGCTTCTTCTGTTTCTGTATGGAAAAGATTCTGAAGTGCCTCGCCAAGCTTCATCGTATCACCCAGCTTCTTCTTCGGCGGCTCCGCTTTTTTCAGCTGCTCTGCCACTTCCTCCTCACTGAGTTCGGCATTCTCCGGCTCTGCGATCTGCTCAGAACGCTCCAGCATATCCTCTGTATAGCGGGCAGCTTCTTCCTGCTCTCTTCTCCGCTTTTCTTCTTCCTCAGCTTTTATTCTGCCCAGATCGATCAGTTTTTTCGCTTCTCTTTCTGAAGATTTTTCTGCTTCTTCCAGCCTTCTGTCATACTTTTCCTGCTGAAGCGGAGTCAATGGCTTGTATCGCATCTTCAGCTCCATAGCCTTGTATACATACTTGCCTTCGCTGAACCACAGAATCAGATCATCACACTCTTCCAGACATTCGGCTGTCATCCCGGCTTCTTCATATCTCTTGGCCAGCTCGTATGCCCACTCTTCGACATACTCTGCTTTTTTGAACTGCTCCAACGCACGGATCTGCTGCTCGATCGGAGCTCTCCGTGCTCTCAACAGGCGGTATCTTAAGATGTACTGATTGGGATCTTTTGGCGCAGCCTGTACGTATTCATCATAATAGTCGATCGCCTCTTCCAGATTTCCAACCTTTATCGCAAGAGTACACAAGCGATATAATATCTTTCTGCTCCCCTCTGTTCTATGATAGGCAGCTCTCAGAACTCCAAAACTCTTACGGTAATCTCTGATCTTCTCATATATATTGCTGACGTTTAACAGCATATTTATATTTCTGACACGCTTCCAATCAATGCTGTCAGCAATCTCAGCGGCTCTGTTGTATGCACCGTTTTCCATAAGTTTTAGCATCTGTTCTGTCTTCAACTTATATTCATACTTGTCCACTATGCTCACCTCATTATACTTAGTCTGTACCCTATAGGTATATTTCTCTTCATTGCCTAGTTTGTTCTAGTTTACCATATGACTCCCGTAATGTCAAAAAAATGCACCCTCAATTAACATTGAAGATGCATTTTATATTGTATTTAAATTTTTCATATTTTATAAATCGAAGGAACTATCTCGATTCTGTTCCTGTAAGACCTTTACACTTGTTAATTGATATAGCAGTCTGTCCACTAAGACTGGCTTATATGAAACCTCCTGTTCTTCAATTTAACAATATCTATAACCTAAATCCGACTCGGTATCGGTATCATCCTATCATGAAAGTCCTCTCTTCAGTTATTCTCTCTATAACCTTTCGGCTGCTGCAGTATCATCTGACGATATTCCAACATCCTATTTGATTATTCTTTCTATAACTGGGGGTGCTTCATATAAAACTGATATTCCTTATCCATGTTTCTTTACACATGTTCGGGAACTTTGGCTACATGTGGTATCTATATTCAATACGTCTGTAGATGTCGAATCTTTTCATTTTCATCCAGCTTTACAATCTCTTCGATTTGATCTTTTCATTCACTTTTACTGGATCTTATCTTTCGTGGTAAAGGTCTCTTTTACAGGAACCTGCATCTACCGTACCACTGACATATTGAAATGTAACTGATGATATACTGTCCATTGGACCTCTGCCTCCTTAGTTCGTTTATTTTTAATCTAACAGAACGACTGCTTACTAAATTAAGAATCGCTCTTTAGTTAAATATCCTTTTGAGATGTGTGATTGTTGTATCTCTTTTGGATTGACTTAATAATAACACTATCCCTTTTAGTTGTCAACACATTTTTTATATTTTTCTTTAATAATTTTTAAACTATTCTTTTTTGTTTGAATTTTCTGAATATTCAATTTGTATAATATGCGCATTGCGATTGTACACAAATACAGATATAATAAATTTACTTTTTAGCTGTCGTCTGTACAGCATTGGCTTCTGTCTTTTAGAAGCTGTCTGTTTTTCGGCGTTTCGCCAGATTTTCAGTTATTTTTAGCCGAACACAAGAATAAGAAGATTGCATCTACAGGATAAGTTTTTTATAATGGAGGAAAGTACATGAGAAAAAATAAAAAAAGAAATCACCAGAAACACCCTGTCCCGAATCACAAATATAAGGATCGGCTTTTTCGTCTGGTTTTCAATAACAAGAAGGATCTTTTGGATCTATACAATGCATTGAATAATACCTGCTATGAAAATCCGAATGATCTTGAAGTTAATACACTGGAGGACGCTGTTTATCTCTCTATGAAAAATGATATTTCATTCCTGATCGGCGGGACACTGAATCTCTATGAGCATCAGAGCACGTATAATCCAAATATGCCACTGCGCGGACTGATCTATCTCGCCAGGTTGTATGATGGATACGTCGAGACGGAAAACATCAATTTATACAGCAGCACTTTGAAGAAGCTGCCGATTCCTCAATACTTTGTGTTCTATAACGGCACCAAAGAACAACCGGATGAGACGATTCTTCGATTGACAGATGCATTTGAATCTGTATCCGATAATCGGCAGCCTTGTCTGCAGTGTACCGCAGTGATGCTGAATATCAATTACGGACATAACCTTGCGCTTATGGAAAAATGCCAGCGGCTGAAAGAGTATTCTTTTTTTGTGGATACGGTAAGGATTCAGTGTAAGAAAACGAGTGATCCGAGGCACGCTGTCACGAAAGCGGTGGATATCTGCATTGAAAAGGGGATTCTTCGGGATGTACTGGTGAAACATAAAGCGGAGGTAATCAGTATGGTTCTGACATCGTTTAATCAAAAGGCTTATGAGAAAGATTTATATGAAGAGGGCGTTGAGGATGGAATTAAGGAGGGTCTTGATCTTGGTCGTACTCAAATGGCTCAGGAAATTGCCTTACGTTTATTCCAGTCCGGCAACTCCCTGGAGCAAATTGCTCAGTTGACCGGAATTGATGTTGAAGTTGTAAAACAGTGGATTGAAAAAAGGGATTCTTCGGGATCTACTGGTGAAGCATAAAGCGGAGGTAATCAGTATGGTTCTGACATCGTTTAATCAAAAGGCTTATGAGAAAGATTTATATGAAGAGGGCGTTGAGGATGGAATTAAGGAAGGGATTAAGAAGGGGATTAAGGAGGGGCTTGATCTTGGTCGTACTCAAATGGCTCAGGAAATTGCCTTACGTTTATTCCAGTCCGGCAACTCCCTGGAGCAAATTGCTCAGCTGACCGGGGTTGATGTTGAAGCTGTAAAACAATGGATTGAAGAGGCTAAATAATTTTTGCAAAACACATCCCCCGGATTTCAGGCTTCTTTTTCCTGAAATCCGGGGGGATCTATTCATTTTCTCTATTTTCTTAGCAGATCTCTGCTCCTGCCGGCATTGTTTTCTCCGGTGTCATCAATGCGAGATTTCCTTCTGCATCTTCTGCGCATAACAACATTCCTTCGGATAATACTCCGGCCAGTTTTGCCGGTTTCAGATTTACAAGAACCATCACTTTCTTTCCGACCATTTCTTCGGCTGTGTAATGACCTTTGATTCCGGATACGATCTGTTTTACCTGGCTTCCAATCTTCACCTGTGAGCAAAGGAGTTTTCTGGATTTTTTCACTTCTTCGCAGGCAATGATTTCTCCGACCTGGAACTGCATTTTTCCAAAATCGTCAAATGTGATCTCTGGTTTTGCTTCGATATCGATCACATCTTCCTCTTCTTTTTCTTCTTCAACCGGTGGATGCAGCTCTTCTACTTTTTTCAGAACTTCTTCCAGATCCAGTCTTGCGAAGAGGATTTCCGGTTTTTCTGTTACATGACCATTTCCAAGCTGTTCCAGAATCTTCTTGCTTGTAGAAGGCATAAAGGATTCCAAAAGCTCTGCCCCGCGGGAAATGCTCTGAATGAGGTTCCAGAGAACTGTTTCCAGACGGTCTTTTTTTGCTTCATCTTTTGCCAGTACCCATGGCATTGTCTCGTCAATATATTTGTTGCAGCGTTTGAAGAGATTGAAAATTTCTGTCATTGCATCTGCCACACGCAGCTCTTCCATCTTGTCTTCGACTGCTTTTGGTGTGCTTTCTGTCACTGCCTTCAGATCTGCATCAACCTCTTCTGCCACACCTTTGTCTGTTACAGTTCCGCCGAAATATTTATTTGTCATGGAAACGGTTCTGTTGACCAGATTTCCGAGTGTGTTGGCAAGATCAGAATTCATGCGCTCTACCATCAGTTCCCATGTGATAACTCCATCATTTTCAAATGGCATCTCATGAAGAACAAAGTAACGAACTGCATCAACGCCGAAGAAATCTACCAGTTCATCTGCGTAAAGGACGTTTCCTTTGGATTTACTCATTTTTCCGTCTCCCTGAAGCAGCCATGGATGTCCGAATACCTGTTTTGGAAGCGGAAGATCAAGTGCCATCAAAAAGATTGGCCAGTAAATCGTATGGAAGCGGATGATGTCTTTTCCGATCAGATGAAGATCTGCCGGCCATAATTTGTGAAACTGCTCCGTGCTGTTTCCATCGCAGTCGTATCCGATTCCTGTGATATAGTTTGTAAGCGCATCCAGCCATACGTAAGTTACATGTTTCGGATCGAAGTCTACCGGGATTCCCCATTTGAATGATGTTCTGGAAACACACAGATCCTGCAGTCCCGGAAGCAAGAAGTTGTTCATCATCTCGTTTTTACGGGATACCGGCTGAATGAATTCCGGATGTGTATTGATATGCTCGATCAGTCTGTCTGCATATTTGCTCATTTTAAAGAAGTATGCTTCCTCTTTTGCCGGCTGTACTTCACGTCCGCAGTCCGGACATTTGCCGTCTACAAGCTGTGATTCTGTGAAGAAAGATTCACATGGAGTACAGTACATTCCTTCATAGTGACCTTTGTAAATATCTCCCTGATCGTACAGTTTTTTAAAGATCTTCTGTACCTGTTTTTCATGATCTTCGTCTGTTGTACGGATAAATTTGTCATAAGAAGTATCCATCAAATCCCAGATTTTCTTGATTTCTCCGGAAACATTGTCTACAAATTCTTTTGGTGTTACTCCCGCCTCTTCTGCTTTGAGCTCGATCTTCTGACCATGCTCATCAGTTCCTGTCTGGAAAAATACATCGTATCCCTGACTTCTCTTGTATCTTGCGATCGCGTCAGCCAGAATAATCTCATAAGTGTTTCCAATATGCGGTTTGCCTGATGTGTAGGCAATCGCTGTTGTGATATAATATGGTTTCTTGTCTGCCATCTCTCTTCTCTCCTTCATAAAAAATCCCGTCTTCCTGCTGCCAAGAAGACGGGTGAATACCGTGTTACCACTTCTGATTTATCTCAGCCTCACGGCTGAAACCTCTGTGAGTGCTGCCAAAAACACTCTCTCGCTGTAAAGGGCGAACCCATCGCAGTTCACATCATGCTTGCTGCGCCGCTCGGGAGCCATGTTCGATCATCTTCCGTTCATCCCTCTCAGCATCGGATCCTTTCTCGGATCTTCCGGGAATTCTCTGTAAAATTTCGGATAACCTACTCTCTCCGTCTTTGCATTTTCCGTATGATTTTTCTACCAGATATGTGTATAAAATACACACTTTCTCGTTGAAAATCGTATCACAGCCGGAATGATAAGTCAAGATTGCACCTTTTAAAAATTTGTCTTATTACGATCCAGCGGCCACTTCAACCAGAAATTTTTTCTGCCGTAATGCCTCTTCGATCAGATCCAGTGTCTCTTCGGAATCTGCCTCGATCAGATGATAGTGATAATTGGAGGTAATATTTTTCAGAGGACTTGATTTTCCCCGCTTAATATCCTCTACAAATTCCATCACTTTTCGTCTGGATGTGATGTTAATCTCTGCCTCCATGTGACCGTACACCCTGTGATTGACCATCACGTTCACCACTTTTCCGCCCAGATCCACTACCGTACACAACTCGTCTTCCAACTCTTCATCCGTGTGATTCACTTTGAAGATCCGGTTCACGGAATGTGGAGTATTCAGAAGATATCCCCGGTTTGTGGATATGATCTCATGTCCCGCTGCCCGGATCAGTGCAATATCCTGCACGATCACCTGCCGGCTGACATCAAATTCTTTTGCAAGCTGCGCCCCAGATACCGGAATACTGCTTTTTTTAATCTGATTTATGATTTGATCTCTGCGTTCAGAACCTGTCATAAATACTGTTCCTCTCTTTCTTTTTCTGCATCTTTATTCCACTGCATGCAGATTCTTTAAAGAAATATCCAGGATCGGAGCGGAGTGTGTCAACGCACCGCTGGAAATATAGTCAACTCCGATCTCTGTCAGACGCGCGATATTTTCTTTTGTCACATTTCCGGAGCACTCTGTCTGGGCTCTTCCGTCGATCAGCTCCACTGCTTTTTTCATATCCTCCGGTGACATATTATCAAGCATGATGATATCTGCGCCGGCTTCCACCGCTTCTTTTACCATATCCAGATTTTCTACTTCTACTTCAATTTTTCTGACAAACGGTGCATACTCTTTTGCCATCTGCACCGCTTTTGTCACGCTTCCCGCTGCTCCGATGTGATTGTCTTTTAACAACACACCGTCAGAAAGGTTGTAACGGTGGTTGTAGCCGCCGCCTGCACGAACTGCATATTTTTCAAAAATACGCATATTCGGCGTTGTTTTTCTGGTATCCAGAAGTTTGATCTTGCTTCCTTCCAGAAGTTTTGCAACAGAATTGGTATAGGTCGCGATTCCGCTCATTCTCTGAAGATAGTTCAAGGCAACACGTTCTCCGGAAAGAAGGACGCGAATATCTCCTTTGACTTTTCCCATAAGCTGTCCATTTTTTACTTCCTCTCCGTCTTTGCAGTATAATTCGACCTTTGTATCCGGATCCAGAAGTGCAAACACTCGCTCAAATACTTCCAGTCCCGCAATAATTCCATCCTGTTTGCAGATCAGGTCTACTTCACCTGCCACTGCCTCTTTCATCACTGAATTGGTTGTCACATCTTCACTGGAAATGTCTTCTTTTAACGCTTCTAAGATCAGGTGATCTGCCTGAAGCTTCATTGTAATCTGATTCATCTGGTTTCTCCTTTATGTTTCATCTATTCTTTCATTTTATACAGCCTGTTCTTTTTCCAGGCACCATTGCTCTTTGATAAGATTTGCCGCTCTTTTTGCAAATACAAGACTCTCCAGAAGAGAGTTGCTTGCCAGACGGTTCGCTCCGTGCACACCGTTGCAGCTTGTCTCTCCCACTGCAAACAGCTGCGGCATGGACGTGTGGCTGTTCTTGTCTACCCAGATACCGCCCATAAAATAGTGCTGCGCCGGAACGACCGGAATGCACTCTTTTGTAACATCATAGCCTTCCTCCAGGCAATGCTCGTAAATATTCGGAAAATGACTCAATATCGTCTCTTTCTCGATCGGCGCCATGGACAGCCACACAAAATTCGTTCCATCCTTTTCCATCTGTTCCCGGATTGCCCTGGTCACCACATCTCGCGGAAGCAGTTCATCTACGAAACGCTCCATGTTTTTATTATAGAGAAGTGCACCTTCCCCACGGACGGATTCGGAGATCAGGAATCGTCTGCCCGGCTTTTCCGAATACAATGTAGTCGGATGGATCTGTACATAATCCAGATGCTCCAGACGGATGTGATGTTTTTTCGCTACTTCCAGTGCATCTCCTGTCAGATGCGGAAAATTTGTGGAATGCTGGTACAACCCGCCGATTCCTCCGCTTGCCAGAATGGTATAATCTGCATAAATAGAGGACTCTTCACCACTTTGCGTCTTCACGGTGATTCCCGCACATTTTCCATTTTCCTCAAGAATGTCTGTCATGGTTGTATATTCGTAAATTGTTACGTTATTCTTTTCTCTTACCCGCGCCAACAGCTTACTGGTGATCTCTTTTCCTGTCACATCTGCATGAAACAGAATTCTCGGTCTGGAGTGTGCCCCCTCTCTTGTGTAGGCAAACGCTTCTCCGTCCTTTTCAAATTCTACTCCATATCCTACCAGATCTTCAATGATTTTTCCAGAACTGCGGATCATAATATCGACAGATTCTTTCCTGTTTTCATAATGACCGGCTCTCATCGTATCTTCAAAATAGCTGTCATAATCCTGTTCATCCCGGAGTACACAGATTCCGCCCTGTGCCAGAAATGAATCACTGCTCTCGGCATCTGATTTCGTGATCATGATGATTTCTTTGTCATCCGGAAGATTCAACGCCGAAAACAATCCCGCTACACCGGTTCCAACGATAACAACATCTGCTTTTTTCTTCATAATACTCTCTTTCCTTTCGGCAAGTCTCTTTTTTCAAAAAGACACTCTATTTTGCCAGCTCCAGCATTTTTTCCAATGGTTTTCTGGAGTCCGTTCTCAATGCTTCACTCAAATGCACTTCATTCTCTCCTGTTTTTAAGACGTGAAGAACTTTTTCTAATGTGATCAGCTTCATATCTGTGCAGACAGGCTCTGTCTCTGTAAAATAAAACTTCTTGCCCGGGTTGTCCTTTTCCAGTTTGTAGCGAACTCCATTTTCCGTACAGATAATAAATTCTTCGTTTTCGCTTTTTGCTGCATAATCAATGATCCCGGATGTGCTTCCCACATAATCGGAAATCTCCAGCACTGCTTTCGGACATTCCGGATGGGACAATACTTCTGCATTCGGATGCTGTGCCTTTGCTTTTTTGATCTCTTCCACCTGCATCTTCTCATGGATCGGGCAATAGCCTTCGTTGTATACAAAGTTCTTCTCCGGTACCTGCTCTGCAATAAAATGTGCCAGGTTCTTGTCCGGAATAAAGAAAATATTCTTGTTCGGAAGTGCTTTTACGATCTTCACTGCATTTGCTGATGTAACACACACATCAGAATGTGTCTTCAATTCCGCAGTAGAATTGATGTAACACACCACTGCCAGATCTTCATATGTATCACGCATCTTCTGGATCGTATCTGCATCTGCCATATGTGCCATTGCACAGTCTGCATGCATATCCGGCATCAATACGGTTTTCTCCGGGTTCAGTACCTTCGCACTCTCTCCCATAAAAGAAACGCCACAGAATACGATGGTCTGCTCTTTCAATCCGACTGCAACCTTACTCAGATAAAAAGAATCTCCGATGTAGTCGGCAATGTCCTGAATCTCCGGCCTTACATAATAATGTGCCAGAATGACTGCATTTTTTTCTTGCTTCAATTTCTGGATTTCTTCCACAATTGTCATCTTTTATTCCCTCACTTATCCTGAATTGTTAAATTTTTATCGTTAATTGCTGACCATTATAGCACAAGACTTTACATATGACAAGACAGTTGTAAAATTAAAAAAAGAAGATACAATCTGATTTAACAGACTGTACCTTCCATATTTTATACACTTAATTTCTTTTCTGCCAGCACGCTGGATATGGCAAACAATCCAACACATACCACAATATAGAATCCGTATTCTGCGATTCCGATATAAAGTCCTTTGTGAATTCCCAGAACCTCGTATCTTGCAAACAGGTTATAAACATACTCCACAATTCCGTTGATCACGAAGAACAGGATCAAAGAAACAATCCCTGCAAATCTGGAATTGATCAATACCGTTCTGGATACAATAATTGCCAGAAATCCGGTTGCGATCACAGATGTCCATGCCAGGAAGAAAAACAGCAAGATTGCCAGAACGGTTATCCAGTCCAGGTTGCCCTGAAGCAGCCACTCAAATCCCATGCGGATTGCCTGCATAAGTTCTTTCCATGCTCCCTCTTTTGCGATCATCGTCATAACGCATGCGGTACCAGCCAGCACATATGCTGCTGAAATACAGAAAATCTGCAACGCTGCTGCGATATATTTTGCACCAAGGATCTTCCAGCTTGGCATCGGCACCATCCAGAGCATATGACTCTGCTTTGTTTTCAGGTCACGATTCAATATCAACAGACTTTCAATTCCCATATAGAAGAAGACAAACATTCCAACAAAAATCTCCAGTCCCATACTGATTCCTACCATATTCCCATTGTCTGAAAAAATTCCTGCCGCAAATGCCAGTAAAAATACCAGAAGCAGCGCCAGTATGATGTTTCTGGATGTCTGCTGTTTTTTCAGCTCATATTTGATCAAACGTCCCATTTTGTTTCCTCTCTTTCTCTTTTCTCATTCTGCCTTTGTTCTTCCTACATGATCTCCAGATAAATATCTGCCACGGATTTTCCACTTTGCATCCGTTCTTCTTCCACTGACATCCGGCGCACAACTTCTCCGTCTTTGATAAAGATTGCCTCATCGATAAAACTCTCGATCTCATCGATCATATGTGTGGAAATTACAAAGGTATTTTTTTCATTTGCTGACTCCAGGATCATCCCGAGAATCTCTTCTTTTGCTTTATAATCAATTCCATTGAACGGCTCATCCAGAAGATACAGCTCTGCTTTGCGGCTCAGTGTTGCGATCACCTTCAGCTTTGCTGTCATACCGGTGGACAGTTCTTTGACCTTCATCTTGCCTTCCAGGGACATCCTTCTTACCATCTCGTGAAATTTCTTCTCATCAAAATCCGGGAAGAAATCTTTATAGTACTGTCCGACTCCGTTCACATCCAGAAAACTGTAGAAAAACGGCTCTGTAGACATGTAGGCGATCTCTGCCTTATCTCCATAGAACCACGGATGTTCCTTGAACAAAATCTCTCCGGATGTAGGCTTTGTCAGACCGGAGATGATCTTCATCCATGTGGTCTTTCCGCTTCCGTTCTCCCCGAGCAGACCATAGATCTTTCCGCCTTCCAGTTTCAGCGAAACTTCATTCAGCGCCTTTTTTGTGTAAAATGATTTGCTTAAATCACGACATTCTAAAATCATCTTCTCTCCTCCTTGTAGTCTGCAATTTTTGAGATAATATCATCTTTTTCAAATCCAAGATCCTGCATCTCATGTATAAAGCTGCTCAACAATTCTTCTGCCATTTCTTTTTTAATCGTCTCGAACATCGTCTCTTCCTCCATCACAAATGTTCCAATCCCCCGCTTTGTATAACAATATCCATGTGTCTCCATCTCTCTGTAAATTCTTGCCGCAGTGTTCTGATTGATCTTATAAAGAACCGCCAGCTCTCTGTTGGATGGAAGCTTCTCTCCGGGAAGTATCTTTCCCTGGATCATCTTTTTCTTCAAGTCGTGAATGACCTGCAGATAGATCGGTATCTCTGCATTGTAATTCATCTTCTTCCTCCTTCCGCCTCGTGTATCAGTGCTATAGTTAGATAGTACACTAGGTTTTTGGTTTTGTCAAGAGGATAAAAAAACAGCCGCATGATTTTTTCTCACACGACTGTTCCGCTTATCTTCTCAACACTGCCCACTTCTGCTCTCCGTCATCCTTTAAATCTACATCCGGAAAGCTTTTGATATACTGCTGAAACTGCGAATATCCATAATCTCTCACTTTAAAATTCCCGAACTTATTTCGAATCTTATTTCCGAGAGTTCCCAGAGATACTCCCTGACATCCCGCCTGTTTCAACTGGTACATAATATATTCTTCAATACGCTCCTGCTGACTTTTATCTTCATACAATGTCACGGATACTTTCGTTCCATCCTGTAACAGCTTCAGTTTTGGAAATGTTTCCAGAAACTTGGACAACAGACTGTATCCATATCTTCGCACATCGAAATCCGGGTACAGTTTGACCAGACGGCTTCCGACCTCTCCAAGTCCTGTCTCCTTATCGTTGTTTTGATTTTCTGTAATAATCTTCACGACCGCTTCTTCAATCTGACTCTTGGAGACTGCACCGGCAGACTCTTTTTTGGACTCTTTTCCTATAACTGCATGTGCCGCTGCTTTTTCCGGTTTTTCAAGCATGCTGTCTTCTAACAGCAATTCCAATACAGTAAAAATATCACAGGCTTTTCGAAACGGCGGCGGTGTCTTATCTTCTCCCATTCCAATCACCATTTTTCCGCTTTCCCGAAGTCTGCTTGCCAGCTTTGTAAAGTCGCTGTCACTGGACACCAGACAGAATCCTTCCAGCTCGCTTGTGTACAGCATATCCATGGCATCGATAATCATTGCCGAATCGGTCGCATTTTTCCCATGAGTATAGCTGAACTGCTGGATCGGTGTGATTGAGTTCTGCAAAAGCACCTCTTTCCAGCTGGAATTGTAGGTGCTGGTCCAGTCCCCGTAAATCCTCTTGTACGTGACATTCCCATACTTGGATAACTCATCCAGTATCGGTTTGATATATTTTGCTGAAACATTGTCCGCATCGATCAGCAACGCGTATCTCTCTTCCATATTTGATAACCCTCTCCCTCTAAATTTTTCCATTCAAACACACCATTCTCACAGATCATGTAACTGTGTTCTGAATTTTCTTTTGGAATCGACACAGAACCCGGATTCATGTACATGACACTCTGATCTGCTTCCGTATGAATCTTTTCACATGCCGGTATATGTGTGTGTCCGTTCAGCAGAATATCCCCTGCTTTCAGCATCGGCAGCTTTCCCGGATTCCACACATGACCATGTGTTGCATAAATATTCTGTCCATCCAGATTCAAAAAACAATAGTCCGCCAGAATCGGAAATTCCAGAACCATCTGATCCACTTCCGTGTCACAATTTCCTCTGACACATAAGAGCTCCTGTTTTCTTGCATTCAACATGGTAATGACTTCTTTCGGCGCATACTCTTTCGGAAGATCATTGCGGGGGCCGTGATATAAAATATCCCCTAATAAAAGGAGCTTGTCTGCTTTTTCTCCGTCGTAAGCTTCCAGCATTTTTCTGCAGTAATATGCAGAACCGTGAATATCTGATGCGATCATTAATTTCATATGTGATTCCCTCTTTTCTCTATTAAAAAACACTCTTGCTCAATTCCTTTTCCTGTTTCTATCAGCCTTTTGATCAGCTCTTGCAGCTTTGGATTTTCATCCTGAACACGCTTTAGTTTTTCCAGTGTTTCCGGATCTATCACTTCTGTAAATTCCTGATATGCTTCATATGTCTCAACATCCATCTGAAGCGGCTCTAACTCCGGAAAGATTGTTTTGCGTATATACTGAAAAATTTTGATTCCACCGTAATCCAGATCTCCGCTGTGAAAATATTGCACTTCACAGGATGTCTGATTTTTTAACACTTGATGCAGCTGCTTTAAAAATCTACATTCTTTTGGAGAAAAATATCCGTGACTAAATAAGTATAGAATACCATCCTTATACGGTGCAGAGATATAATTGGCTTTATTCTCAAATATCACGATCTTCTGAATATTCTGTACTTCTTTTATCTCGGCATGCTCCAGTGTCTGACTGTTTAATGTAGTACCGAACCGATAACACTCTGTATTAATCTCCTGAGTGCTTCCATTTTCTTCTTTCAGACAAAAATGCAGTTTCCCTTTTAAAGACAGTTCTTGTGCATATTCTTCGATCCACAGCTGCTGAAGCACTGTCGTGTCATCCATTTCTTTTTCTACATCCGGACAGAATTTTTTCGCAGTACTGATGACATGACTTTGCATCTCTTGTTCAAATGTTTTTGTATTTCCCAAATATTTTTTACTGAAAATCCTTTTAAAAACAGATTCTGTAAGCTGATCCAGACCTTCAAAGCACGGAGCATATTTTTTCTCATCCGCTAATAATTCCAGAAGATCTTTTTTTCGTTTATTTTCCGATCGTTCCAGCAAATCCTGGTAATATGCACGAATCCACAATTTTTTTACTTGTGCCAGCTGGTTTCTTAAAAATTCTTGATATAACCGGATTTTCTCCTGTTTTGGCAGAAATTCTGCATCCACTTCCTGCTGATATAATGCATAAAATTTTTCTTTGTCTTCTAATCTGTAGCGTATTCTTTCAATATCACTTCCCCGATATCCATCTGCCCATTTAATTTGGATCAGATTTTTGTGCTGCAATTGCTCTGCCTCCTGCAGCACATCTGATTTTAAATGTTTTTTATCATAAAGCTCCCCATATTCATTGGCCAGACTTTTTCCACCTCGGCTTTCTGCCCGCCAGCTTTCTGTCCCGGATTCAATCTGTTTTACGATATTTCCCAATATCCACGTCATCATTCTTCCCCTTGCAGCTGTTCAAACTCCATTCGTTCAAATTCCTGTATTGAAATATGCTTTTTATTCGGATTTGCATACACAAATGTCTTGTCTACATTTTCCAGATAGTTCTGAATCTTATCATTTGTTGCACTGATAATCGCCTGAAATCCCAGTCCCCGGATCAGAGAAATACAACTTGCTACTTTCTCTGCATCCATTTTGGAAAATGCCTCATCCAGGACAACCAGACGCAGGGTTGGCGGACGCTTGATCTTCGGAGACAGATTGATTCTGTAAATCTGTGCAAAGCTTGCCAGAAGCGCGATGTAAAGTGGGTTCTGACCTTCTCCACCGGAATTTTTCTTGATCATCTTGCTCAGACCGATCCGCATATCCTTTTCTCCCTGCACGATCTGCTGCATATCAAAGGAAAGATACGTGCGATAATCTGCATATTTATCCATATTTTTTCTGGCTTCCTCCAGCTCTTCCCTGGTGGCATTCTCCGGCGGAATGAAAATCTCGATCAGCTCATTCATCAGATCTCCGTATTCTTCCTCATGCTCCATGGTAAACAGGTTCATCTGATTTTCCATGTGGTCACTCAACTGAGACGGATTGATATCCAATGCGTCATCCATAAACATCCGATAGAATCGTCCGTCCGGACCTTTGTTTTTCGTAATGACAAACTGATACTTGTCCTTTCCGAAATCCAGACGGCTGATGATCCGGTTCAATTCATCTTTTTTCTGATATGCCTCTTTGATTGCATAACGAATCTTGGATACAAAATCAACTTTAAAGTGTTCCACTGCTGCTCTCGCCTGTTCCTGTGCTTCTTCCCTGTATTTTTCCAGGTTATCGCACTCAAGATTTGAAAGCTGCTTTTCGTACACGTCATTGTCACGGATCGTTGCAGAATAGGTTCTGTTCGGATATTTTCGAAGATATGCACTCCTTGCTTCTACCAGTTTTTCATATGCTTTTTCCTGCGCATCTTCCAAAGGCTGTTTTTTCTTGATACGTTCCCGCATCAGGTACTCATAATTGCGGCTCTGTCTGCCCTCCAGATACTCCTGAAATTCCGGCTCATATTTTTCTCTGTCCTGCTGCCGGAATTCATTTTCTTTCTGCACTAACTGTTCATTAAAATCTACCTGCATGTTCTGGAATCGTTTTCCGTTTTCCTGATGATTCCAGATGGTTTTCTGAACTGCCTCAATCTCTGCTTTCTTTGCTTCCTGCTTCTGCTGGATTTCCTGTTTCTGCTGCTCCCACACCAGAACGGATTCCTCTCGCAGCTTCTGCATTGTATCCAGAAGTCTGGCCTTTTCTGCCTCCTTTGCCGGAATTTTCTGCAGATCAGACAGCCATTGTCTGTAATCCTCCAGAGGCTGTGTCAGTCCTTCCAGCTGAGAGATCCTGCGAATTTCTTCCAGCATTTCCTGCAGTGGAATCCGTTCCTCCTGAAGACTCTCACATTTTTCTTCCAGACGGCGGATCCTCTGACGCATACTGGTCTCTCCGATATATGCCCTTCTCGTATAATTTTCCGGATTGATATGCTGCAGACGGAAACTGTGGTACAGCACACAGTCTGCAGTGATTCCGATCCGGTTCTGACGAAGCTCTTCGATACTTTCACATTTGATGACATTTCCGAGGAAGAAATTGATGTATGCCTGCACATACGGCTCTTTTGCGATCAGTTCCTGTGCCAGGGCTCCTTCTTTTACTTCCCATTCTGTCTCCTGTACTTTTTCTGTATCCAGAACTGCTGCCCGGAAAAATTTCTTCTTATCCATGTCCTGATAGATTTCCATGGCAGTTTTCGCGTACTTTGGTTCCACGACCAGAAGCAGCTTGTTGTTTCCGAGATATCCTTCGATGGCATTGTGCCAGCGTTCGTCCCGCACATCCAGAAGATCCGCCAGAATCTGCACATTGACAAACTTGCCGCACTTCTCATGCAGCCGGTTTCTCAACTCATATCTCGCTTCTTCCAGTTCTTTTGGATAGGCTTTTCTTCCCTGTTTCAGCTCTTTTAATTCTTCCCGTGCCGCTTTTTCTTCTTTTTTGACTGCACGAAGTCTGGCATCCGTCTCCTGACGCTCTTCTTCCAGTTCTTCCCGGATCTGTGTCAGACTTGTCTGCAGCCGTTCCAACTCACCTTCCGTGATCTTTCCAGAAACAAACCGGTCAATATCCCACAAGGTCTGATTCGGCGTCACATCTTTTTCTTTCCACTCTTTGAGACCATCTGCAGTCTTTTTCCATCTTGCCTTACTGTTCTGCAGCCGTTCCAGGGCTTCGTTCAGACTCTCCAGATCTTTTTCCATGGCTGCATAACCACTGTCCGCAATCTTCAAAATTATTGCTTCGTATTCTTTCTGAAGTTCTGCCTGCTCTTTCTCCAGATTGGCTTTTTTCGCTTCCTGTCCCGCAATCTCTGTCTGTGTCTCTTTCATCCGGTCATTCAGTTCCTGGATCTTACTCTGCAGATGCAGGATTTCCAGCCTGGAAATCTGATAGGTACAGGACGCCGTCTCTTCCTGTTTTTCTTCATACTGCCGATAGGAACCCCGGATCTCCTGAAGATACCCGATTTCTTCCATGGTCTCTTCGATTTTCCCGCGCATTCTTCCATACTGCATCACACTTTCCTGCAGCTCTTCAATGTGCATATCCTGTTCCATACAGATATATTCTTTCACGAAATCTTCCAGTTTGATATTCATACGGAACGGAATGGCTCGCTTGAACAAACGAGGAAATTTTTCGATATCCAGACCGCCCAGATAAATGTCATACATCTGTCTGCGGAATCTCTCATTGCTCGGACCACAATAATACTCTTCCTTTGAAAATGTCCGCTGCAGATATTCTTTCACTTCAAATGTTGTCAGACAACGCTTGTCCGCACGGTACTGATTTTCCAGAAGCCCGCTTTTATGCCAGAAAAACAGGCGATTGATCTCATTTGTGGCTGTCTCAACATCAAATACCACTCCCACACACTGCTTTTCTTTCGTATCTGTCTGCTCCAGCTCCAGAACGATCGTACTGGAGAAATTCTGGTTTCTCAAATACTGGGATTCGTTATTTTCCCCGATGTTCACCATTCCTCTCAGATATTCGATCAGAGAACGATCCGAATCATCAGCTGCCGCCTTATTGAAAAACCCTCTTCCGTCCGTGTTCGCGTACAATACGATCTGCATGGCATCGATCACCGTCGATTTTCCACTTCCGGAATGTCCCGTAAAGAAATTGATTCCCTGATTTAATGTCAGGATCTTTCGGTCTATGTAGTGCCAGTTATTCAGGCAGATTTTCGAAAGCGCTTTGAACGCCTGTTTTGTCTCCACTGTCTTCCTCCTCACTGAACGTCTCTAATAGTTCTCTGATATCATCTCCAAGCAGCACTGCGTTGATGCACGGATAAATAACAAGTCTGCTGTTCTCATCCAGCTCCTCCATCACATCCACAGGTTCCACAATCTGATATTTTTTCAAAAATGCAACGGTCCTCCGCATCTCTGTCGGGGACGGCAGGCCGCTTAACACATGAAATTCTCCTGCTTTTCCGTTCACTGCTCCAAGAGTGGTCACGATATGGCTGCTGGATGACACTGCTGCCATCTGCTCATCATAGATCAGCTTTAACACCAGAATATAGATTGTGGCAAGTCTGGAGAGCTTTTCTCCCCATAGTGTCTCTCCCTGGATGTACATGACGCCCATATGCAGATTTTCCTGCAGTGTGATTCCGGCAACTGCAAAATATTCCTCCAGAAATTCCCTGTGCTTGCTGCATACACGGTACTCCCTGACCGGAACCATCCGCCCGGTCCGTTTTTCAAATTTTCGTTCCAGAAGAAAGGTCTGACGATATAATGTCTGGATCACATGTTTGATATCGTCCTGCTCTTCTTCCGAAAGCTGTTCGTAATATTCGATCATTGCGGTCTCCTTCGCACAAATTTTAATGCCGGATATTGATACTGTCCACTTTGGATGACTGTCTCCTCCTCATTCAATACCCGATATTTACTGTTCTTTCTGGTACTGTAGTCATATGCCAGGATCAGTTTTTCAAATGCTGTCTCTTCTGTAATATGAAGTGTTCCGGCGTCCATCACTTCGTTTTCCATATGCTCTTCGATAAAATCCTCAATCTCCTGTCTGCTGTAGCGCATCTGAATCCGGTTTAACTTCAGCACATCCTCCCGGTTCAGATCTTCATATTCTTCATCCTGTCCCATCTGGCTGATAAAGTCTGTCCTCTGTTTTCTTCTCTTATACAATGATTTTTCGGAAATCATCTCAAACAGAGACAGGTTCATCCGTTTTCCTGCTTCCGTAAGCAGCTTCTCCGGTTCTTCCTGCGCAGATATTTTATTCAGAAGCTGCACCACCAGCCCTTTGGTATCAGTCTCTCCGCTTAACAGATAATTCATCCGGCTCACGGTTGCCCGCACATATTTGGAATGCTCTCTGTCCATATTGGAGATCCTGTGTTCAATGTCATCAAATCCCCGTTCGATCAGATCCAACAGATCTAACACATCCTCTTTCGTATCTCCTACTGCTTTTGCTTTCTGCCGGATGCTTTCGATCCATTCTTCATTTTCCCGCATATCCCGGAGACATTTTTTAATGTCCATCTTGTAGATATAAAAATTGTCTGATGTTTTTAAAATATGATACTTTTTCTTGACAATTTCTTCCACATACCCATCCAGATGCTCCCGCAAAAGTTCTCCGTAAGACTCCTGATCCAAAAGCCTCTCGAAAAACTTGTCCATATTATGAAGCATATCCTGCAGCGCTTTGTTCAGCTTTCTTGTATTGATCAGGGCCGTCCTGAGCATATTCAGATTTACTCTGGAATTATTCTGAAAGGAAAACAGTGTGGCATATACATTCTGAATATATAATTCTGTTTCTTCCAGTTCTTCGGACATGAGTCGCTCAAATGCCTCAATAAAAACCGCCGCATAATCCGGTATCACAATATTTGTGGTCATCGTACTGTAATCTTCGATCTTCTTCAGCCATCCAGTCTTTAAAAGCCACCGTAAAATGCGGGATGCTGTCGTCTCCAGCATGTCAAAATCCGTCTCGTTCTCCTCCCGCTGAAGCAAAACCTGTTTCTGTGCATTCATATCGCTCAATACCTGCACACAGATTTCTTTCGTCAGAAAATAATTACTGTACTGATATTCCTCATTGATCACCAGCAGCGACTCCATGTAAATCTCCCGGTTTACCGAACGGAACAAACTCCAGAATGTGTCCGGGATCTCGTATCGTAACTGCATAATTTTCTCCGTATCTCGTTGATTTGTGTCTGTCATATTATAGCACGAAGTCGGTTTCAGGTACAAATAGTTCTGTAACACAATATGCCCCCTCCCGGGAGAACAGTCTTGTTATTTTAACTGCCTTCCCGAAAGGGAGCATATCTGATGAAAGGATATCCCTTCTATATGTTTACTTTTTCACTTTTAGTGTGCTTTAAATTCATCCGGCACCTGATCGATCGTCTGCCATTTCTGCATTGCGTTTTCTACGCTCATTCCTTTGCTGATCGCATCCTTACGCACTGCATTGATCGCCTGAATTTCTTTCATTCTTGCACCGGTCAGTTTATATCCGCGCATTGCGATCAGTGTTGCGATCCATGCAAGCATTGGAACAACACAGAATAAAATGATTACAATCGTATGCATTCCCTCTGAATAAGGGGTTGTTCCATCCGGAAGTGTTGACAGTCCGATGATTGTCACCGCAATTCCTACTACTGTAGATCCCAGAGAGCTTACCAGCTTATCCACAAGTGAGAATAAGGTTCCGATAATTCCCGGAATATAGCGTCCGGAACGGAATGTTTCGTAATCTGAACAGTCTGCAACCATTGGAATCGGCATATCTGCTGTTGCATAGTATGCTCCGTATCCGATTCCGAAGAAAAGGATAAACAGAATCGTATAGAGATTCAGGTTTGTCAGACTCAGATTCATCGCTGCAACTTCCGGTTTCCACAACAGAAGCAATGCTAAAACACCGATGTACATAACAAGTGCAACGCTGATATAGAGCATTAAAGATGCCTTCTGTCCTTTCTTCTGTGAAGTACGTACTGTCAACAGGAAGAATGGAACGGAAAATACATATCCGACGATCATCATCGGAAGATACAGACCTTTGTAATCTCCCATCATCGCTCCGTAAAGCATCGCCAGAACCGTCATATTCGTTGCGATCGAGAATGCAAGCTTACATCCTGCACCAGCGATCATCAATCTCTGTAATTCTTTGTTTGCTTTTAAAATAGCTACATATTCTTTTATTTTAACTTTTTCTTTTCCGCCTTCTCCACCAAGTCCAAAGAATTCCGGACGGTCTTTTTCTGCAATACCGATAACAGCCAGTGCAGTCATGATCGCTGATACGATCATCGCCAGAGGAATCATGATATTAAAGAATTCTTCTGTTCTGTAATTTCCTCCGGTTACGATCGGCGCAAGAAACTGTACAAGCCCCATACCGATCAGGCTGGCAATCGTATTAAAGATTGTAAACAGAGGTCTCTGTTTCGGGTCATTTGTCAGACATGTCTGTCCTGAACGTGTAACCGATGTCTGGAATGTATATCCAACCATATTCAGTGCATAGAACAAAATAAAGCATAAATAACGCAGCCACATCATATCCTCAGAAATGATACGGGTTCCAAAATACAGTAAAATTGAGGATACGATCATAATCAGATTTCCGATTACCATAAACGGTCTGAATTTTCCCCATTTGGTAGAAGTTCTGTCCATGATTGCTCCGATGATCGGGTCAATGAACGCATCTCCTGCACGCATCAATGTTACCATTGTAGTTGCAAATGCCAGCAATAAGCCAAGAACTCCGTTTGCATAATATGCAATAAAGTTCATTGTCAAAATATAATAGACATTTGTCGCCCCATTATTCATAGGGAAAAGAACAAGCTGATACATCTTTGCCCTGTTCAGAGCATTGACAGATGTTGCCTGAGTAGATTCCTGTTTCATATTATTCTCCATTCTCCCGCCCGGATACGGCGGTCTGTCTCTTTGCCTAAAACAGCACCTCTGCTTTGTAAAAGCAGAGGGCCATCCGATTTACTCGTTTCTTATTTCAATTTCTTCTGCAAGATTTGCAGTTGCTTTTTTCTTATACCCAGTTCTGGCTCTTTCCTTTGCTCTTTTTGAGCTTGTAATCCGGATTTGGCTTGCTGACACGGCGAATTGTGCTCGTATCTTTTGCCTGACCGGACACAGCTTCCAGACGAACTTCTCCGTTTAACGGAACGCGGAATTCAAAGACTTTATTGCCTGTTTTTTCTTCCAGCAGCTTGCCGTTTGCATATAATGCAACTTTTGTCTGGTTCGAATAAACCTTAACTGTAGTGACTGCTTCCGTTCTGTCTACGTAGCGGCTTCCGCAAAGATGTACGAAAGGCTCTTTGCTCCAGTACGCTTTGTAAATGTAAAAGCTGTCTTTTTTTACTTTCCGGTCGAATGTCATAAGTCCCTTATGATTCATTCCCGGCTCTCCACCCTGATCTCTCGCATCTGCCGCAAAATCGAACATGTTCCATACGTGGGTACTCCACATATACGGATGACGCTCAAAACATTTCAGCATAAATTCATGGTAGAGACTCTGATATTCTTCTGTATGGTCTCCTCTTCTTGGATGTGAGGAATGTAAATTCGGCATTCCTTCACAGCCATACTCAGAATATCCCAAACACCTGTTAGGGTACACGCGGTGGAAAAAGCTGATCCACCAGTCATTTAAAAACAACCCTGGAACATACCATCCCAAATACAAGTTCCAGCTTACTAAGTCAGACAGATGTGCTACCTTGTTGAAAGGACCGCACACTGCATAGCAGGCCAGTGTTGTAGGACGTGTGGAATCCATTTTGTGACACAGATCATTGAGTTCACGGTGATTATCCAGCATATCCTTATTATCCTTTGTGGAAATCGTGATCTCATTGGATATTCCCCATGTAACGATACTTGGATGATTGTAATTCTGTACAATCAGCTCTTTCATCTGGCTAATGGTATTTTCCCGTCCGTTTGGCATATGTTCTGAGATGTATGGAATCTCCGCCCAGACAATCATTCCGTACTGATCACACAGATCATAGAAATACTGATCATGCTGATAATGCGCGAGACGAACTGTATTCGCCCCGATCTCACGGATAAATTCCATATCTTCTCTGTGGTGTTCTTTTGTTAATGCATTTCCGATTCCCTTCCGATCCTGGTGTCTGGATACTCCATGCAGAGGATAGGAGCGTCCGTTCAGGAAAAATCCTTTTTTCGGATCCACGCTGAATGTACGGACACCAAATGGAATGCGAACGTCGTCTTTGACTTCTCCGTCTTTCATCAACTCTACTACTGCTGTATATAAATATGGATCTTCTACTCCATCCCAAAGATGTACATCCGGTATCGTAACCGTCACATCTTTTCCTTCACCTTTTGCTACAGGATTTCCCTGTGCATCAATTAAAGTTACTGCTACTTTGGCATTTTCTGCCTTATGGAAACTCTCTACATGAACCTTTCCATCTTTTCCTTCTACTGTCGGCGTTACCATTACACCGTCTCCGCCGTAGTAGTCCATCTCAAAATGTTCATTTGATACAATACGAAGAAGAACATCTCTGTAAATTCCACCATAAAATGTGAAATCTGCTTTTTGAGGATATACCCTGTCGTTGACACTGTTATCTACTGCTACTTCTAACTTGTTTTCTTTTGTTAAAAACTCTGTCACATCTGCACGGAATGTGGAATATCCGCCGTCATGACTCATCACCTTCTGACCGTTTAACACCACCTCGGCAGAGGAATTTACTCCCTGAAACTCCAGATATACTCTCTGGGTCTTGCTGTCAAGATCCGGGGCTGCAAATGTAGTGCTGTAGTGACAGGTTCCTCGATAATAGTCATTTCCTCCATCCTGTCCGTCCACTGCATTCCAGGTATGCGGTAAATCCACTTTGACCGCTTTTCCGTCACGCCCTGTGAACACCCAGCCTTTCTTCAGTTCAATTTCTCTTCTCATTTTACTGGTTCGCATAGTAATTACTCCATGTTTTTGTTATTTCTTACACTTCTCAATTTATTTCGAAATGATTATATCTGCAATAATTTGCAAGTACAACCGTTTTTGTTCAGGTGGTATTTCTTGTGGTGTAAGTGGGTAAATTTTTTACAAAAAAGAGCCTGGCTCACTGACCAGACCCTTTGTGTCTCTTCTACTTTTTGTTGGAATCTCTTTCAAGAGGAAGCATAACGTTGAAATAAAAACATCCATTTTTTACCTCTGTTGTCAAATGTCCCTCATATTTTTGAATGGTATGGAGCATGCTCTTCATTCCATATCCGTGATATCCGTTCTTCGCCTTTGTCGTAAGCGGAAGTCCATCCTCAAACTTCACTTCTCCGCACATCGGATTGACTATCTGCAGCATCAGAAAGCTTTGTCTTTCGTACAGCATGATATCAATCACTCTTTTTTCTTTGCTTTCCAGCTTTCTCACCGCTTCAATTGCGTTATCCAGAGCATTTCCAAACAATGTATACAAATCTACCGGATTCATAAGAGCCAGCAGAGATCCATCTGCCACACAGTTGATATGAATCCCGCTATTTTCACAGATCAGACTTTTTTCTGTCAAAATGGTATCCAGAATTTCATTTCCTGTTCTCACGATAGCACTGTAGATCTGCACGGATTTTTCAATTTTTTCGAGATATGTTTCCCTCTCTTTTTCATCTTTGACAGCACGTATCGCCTGTACCTGATGCTTCAGATCATGACATTTGTGATTGATCAGCTCTACCGTCTCTTTGGACAGCTGATACTGCCCTTTTTGTTGATGCCAGAGAAGCTGAATGGTTTCCAGCTCTTTTCTCATACTGCTCTTTTTAAACAATGCACTTTGCAGATACAATAAGGTGATACAATAAAACTGCAACACAATGTTGAATAAAGCAGCCCCCGGATCGACCTTTGCGTAAATAAACAAATTTTCTGACATAATACAAAACACCCATGCAGAAACCATCTGTCTCGGGCCAATCTGATATTGCCCCTTTTCCGGCATCCAGCGAGCCAGTGTCAGTCCTATGGCCACATTTACTGCCACCGAAAATAAAATTTTCAAAAGCCAGTTTCCCAAATCTCCCAGCAGTGGACTGCAAAGTACATAGCTGGTTTCCAGTACCAGCAAAAATGTCATCGTTCCCCATACACCACAATACCAGAGGCCAAATCCCTTGCCCTTCACACAATTGTAAAAAATCAGAACCGCACTAAAATACGTAATAAATAAAAGGGGAACCTGCCCCCAGTAGCTCCAGTCTGTAAGATTTTCTATCAAATAATATACTCCGGACAAAATTAAAACACATACTGCTCCCGATAGAATCAGTCTGACTTTAAAATGTGTCTTTCTTCTCAGCGGAAGCAGAAACACCAGACAGGATATCCATAAATTAATCCCATACCACAGGCTCTCCATTCCCAGCTTTAGATTTTCACTCATCGTTTCCCTCTTCCCTTTCCTGCATCAGCCTCCCAGAAAATCTACCACTGCACTCAGAAATGCAGGTCTGTTTCTCCTGCTGATTTCCAGCTCATCTCCACCCACAACCGCAATGTTTTTTCTGATTTCGGAAACATACTTCAAATTTACCAGATAGCACTGATTGCATTTTACAAAATGCCAGTCTTCCAGCTCTTCCTGCACGTCCTTTAATGCTCCGCGAATCGTAAATACTCCTGCTTTCGTGTGATAGTGGAGCATCCGGTTATGGATCTCTACATAATAGATCTCTCTGCTGTCCAGAAATTTCGCCCCATCCGGAAGATTCAGACAGATCCTTTTTCCTTCCCGGTTTTTCACTCTTCCCACAGCTCTTGTAAAACGCATGGAAAAGGTATAATAGTTGAGCGGTTTTAAAATGAAATCCAGCGCATCTACTTCGTAGCCCTTGATCGCATACTGCGCCATATTCGTGATAAAAACAATCACTACCTCCTTATCCAGCCCCCGTATCTTCTGAGCTGCCTCCATACCATTTAGATGAGGCATTTCGATATCCATCAGAAGAATATCAAATTTTTGATAATTCTGAACCAACTCTCTGCCGTCCTGAAATGCTGTAGTCTGAATCTGGAGATCATATTCCTTTGCATATCTGCCCACCATTTCCTGTATCAATCCACGATACTCTGTTTCATCTTCTACAACAGCTACATGCAGCATCCTCTGCCTCCTTTGCTATAAAATATCATTTCCTGACTTGGTTTCTTATAAGAGTATTATTATACCATAATCTTTTTTGAAGATGTACCCCCTAAATATTGCCTGCTGGAATTCGTTTTCATCCCACTTGACATCTATCGGGAAACCCGTCACAATAAAGATATAGCAATCTGGAAATGATCGATCAAATGCAGGATACGATCGATGAACAACAGAATACTATTGCTCAAAAAAATGAGTTGCTTGCATCTCAGGAAGTTCTTTTGCAACAAAAAGAAAAAGAACTTGAGCAGCTTAAGAAACAGTTAGAAGAACAACGTAATTTGTAAGGAGTGCCACTTTTATGGATTTTTACACCGCAAAAAGACAATTCAACAATTATTTAAAAGACTACGACTGCCACAATGACAAAATCCGTTTAAAGATCGTACACACTTACGGCGTTGTAAAAGAAAGTACTGAGATTTCAGCCCGTATGAAATTATCTGAGGAAGATACGTCCCTCGCCAAGATGATCGCACTGCTGCATGATATCGGACGTTTTGAACAGTTGAAGCAATTTGACAGTTTTCTCCCTGACACGATGGATCACGCAGCTTACGGAGTCAAAATTCTGTTCGACAATGCGCCTCATCAAAATCTGATCCGTAACTTTATTCCAGAATCAGATTTTGATGAGATCATCCGGATTTCCATTGCAAAACACAGTGATTTTAAATTGGAAAGAATTTCCGATGCACGTACTTTGCTTCATGCAAAGATTATCCGGGATGCAGATAAACTGGACAACTGCCGTGTAAAACTGGAAGATAAACTGGAAACTTTTATGGATACTTCTGCAGAGGAGACAGGTGCCTCCGTGGTTTCTCCAAAAGTAAAAGATTCTATTTTACGTCATGAATGCATTCTTTCCTCTGATCGGGTGACTCCGATGGATTACTGGATTTCTTATCTTGCTTATTTTTATGATATTAACTTCCGGGAAAGTCTGGATGTCATCGAAGAGCAGAACTACATTCCAAGGATTATTGCGCGGATTCCGTATACCCACCCTGAGACAAAGGAATTGATGAAACGGGTGGAAGAAGAATTGCTGGAGTATGCACGGACAGGATCACTATAGACAGGACTCATTTCGTCCCATCCATGATCTTACAATACACCATCCCGGCCAGCGTGCTCACCGTTGTCGCCACAATCCCCGCCCCTACGATTGCCGCCGGATTCACACTACCATACTGACTCCGGTAGGCGATCACATTGATCGGGATCAACTGCAGCGAAGAGATATTCATGATCAGAAACGTACACATTTCATTGGACGCAACACCTGGCTTTCTTGCCTTTCCCGGCGCTCTTTTCATCCTTCTTTCCTGTTCTAATTCGGCCAGCGCCTGCATTCCCTGAAGTCCGGCAGGCGTTGCCGCCCAGCCAAGCCCCAGAAAATTTGCAATAAAGTTTGTTGTAATATACTGATTTGCCTGATGCTCTTTCGGAATATCAGGAAACAAAAATCGGATCAGCGGCCGCATTTTTTTCGATGCCATTTCAATGATCCCTGCTCTGGATGCAATTTCCATGATGCCCATCCAGAATGCCATCACTCCCACCATGGTAATACATAATGTCACCGCTTCTTTCGCAGAATCCAATGCTGCATTTGTGATATCCGGCATTTTTCCGGTAAATGCCCCATATACAATTCCAATGATGATCATACCTGCCCATAAATAATTCAACATTCCTTAATTTACTCCCTGCCACATATATTTCTCTACGATTTCAAACGGCGCCGGACCTACATCCAGAACTGCTTTATGGAACTCCTTCTGTGAAAAATCCTGCCCTTTCTTTTCTACCCACTTTTTCTTTAATTCCAGAAATTCTACATAGCCGATATAATACTTCAGATAATTTCCCGGAGATCCAATGATCAGATCATAAATCTGATTTACGATCTCCGCACTTCCGACTCCATATTCTTTGAAAAATTTTACAGTATCCATCCGATTCCACCCATCATAATGAATCCCCATATCTGCCAGCGCATACAATGCCAGCAAAATGGAACTGTTTTTCTGAAGCAGAACCGCCTGCTCTCTGGTAAGAGAATCTGCCAGATAGTAGGAACCCATTTCCGCATACGTTGCCCAGCCTTCCACATATCCGCCAAAATTGAAAATACTTCGCAGCGGATCCGGTTTTGTTGATGCGTAATAAACCGTCTGATACAGATGCCCCGGATACCCCTCATGGGCCAGTGTTGTATACAGTGTCAGCTTATTACCCATCTGGGCCTGGTTGACATAGATGACATTTTCTTCTGTGTCATCCAGTGCCGGTATCATATAGAATGCCGGACTTAGATGTGCTTCCATGGCTTTTGGCACATATTTTACTTCTACACTCGTCTGAGGAAGTTTTGGAAACGTCTTCTGAATATCCAGACTCAGACTGTTTAATATTTCTTTTGGATCGGTAGATTCCATCACTGCTGTTTCCTTTGCCTGTTCTGCTGTCAGTCCAATCACAGCTTTCATTGCCGCCAGATCATCTTTCATTTGATTCTTTGTCAGTTTTTGTAATTGAGGAACTGTTCTTGCAGATCCTGTGGACGCCTGCACTGTCAGCTCATAATATTCTTTGCCGTTTGGCAGATAACAGAGTCCTTCTTCGTTCTTACCGGATTCTTTCAACTCCACCACGGTTTTAATCAGCTGCTGATAGGCCGGCAACACATAGGTCTGCAGCATATATGCATTTTTCTGGATATAATCACTTTTCTCCGATTCGGACAGATCTGTAAGTTTCTGGATCCGATCAACAAACGTGGAAATCAGATAGTTGGAGTCTCCCATATCAATAAATGCCTGACACTGTTCAATTACGGTGTCCGCCGTATAGCTTGCCATAAAAAGCCCTTTTTGTGCCTTTTCCTGTTCAAATGCGATCAGGGAATTAAAATAATCGGGTGTTGTTTTCATCAGCTCCAGATAAGCATCCACATCTTCTTTGCTTTGAAACTGATATTCTGACAACAGGACCGGAATCTGTGTCTGCACACCGCTGACTGTCCCCAGTGGCTCTTCATACAGCAGATAATCACTTTCTTTTTTAGATAACTCCAGATAATAATCCAACACATCATATGTAAGCCTGTTTTCCCTTGATAATTTCCGATAGGAAAATCGTTTCAATGCCGCCTGTGTATTTTCTGTGGAAATTTTTCGGGTTCCTTTATCCGTATTAAAATATCCGAATGTAACCGGGGAATCCTGAATCCCATACTGACCGGGATCTTTGAGTGTATAATGCAGACTGACCGTATTTGACGCCACTTCCTGACAAAATAAGGTTTCGGTAAATTTTCTGAACTTTTTATTCTGGATTTCTGAAGACTGCCCGTGACATCCTGACAATATCACAGACAACAGCAAAGTAAGAACAAGAATGATCGAGATGACTTGCTTTTTTGTGCTCTTTCGCAAACGATCTGACATGGCAAACTCCCAAAATCGATTTTGTTTTATCTTATGAGTTCTTAAGGGATGTTATTCTCTGAAACCGCATATAGATTTAAAAATCTGATTTTATTTTGGAGTCAGCCATGAATCTTTTTCTCTACCTCACCAATTTTATTGTCCCGTTTCTGATCCTTGCCATCATCGTCTATGGACTTCTGATGAAGATCAACGTCTATGAACATTTCATCAAAGGTGCCCGAAACGGATTTTTAACCGTTCTCAAGATCATGCCCACACTCATCGGACTTATGGTGGCAGTGGGTATTCTCCGCGCTTCCGGGTTTCTGGAGATGATTTCCTTCTGTATCGGGCAGTTTACTGCTGCCATTGGATTTCCCGGAGAACTGGTTCCTCTTACGGTTGTCAAAATGTTCTCTTCCTCAGCCGCTACCGGACTTCTTCTGGATCTCTATAAAGAGTTTGATACGGATTCTCTGATCGGACTGATCGCATCCATTTCCATGTCCTGTACAGAGACCATCTTTTATACTATGAGTGTCTATTTCATGACCGCAAAGATCAAAAACTCCCGCTACACACTGACTGGAGCGCTGATTGCCACCTTCGCCGGACTGGCAGCCAGCGTGGTCCTGGCTCAATTCATGCTGCAATAGATTGTTTTGCAGGTTTGAATATGGTACACTGATGTTAGACATAAGGAGGTGTTCTGATGGCGAGTATTACTCTTGAAAATCTGAACAAGACATATCCCAACGGATTTGTATCTGTCAAAAATCTTTCTTTGCATATAGAAGACGGAGAGTTTGTTACCTTTTTCGGACCAAGCGGCTGCGGAAAATCCACCATACTTCGCATGATCGGTGGTATGGAGGATATTACATCCGGTGAAATCTATCTCGGAAAAGATCTGCTCAACGATATTCTGCCCCGTGACCGCAGTCTTGCCATGGCGTTTCAGAATTATCAGCTCTATTCTCACTTAAACGTGTATGACAATATTGCGCTTGGACTGCGCCTTCGCAATCTTCCGCGGCAGATTATTGACAGCCGTGTGAAAATGGCAGCGCATTTTTTCAATATCACGGACATTCTTGAGAAAAAGATCCGGGTGATCAATGAGGCTCAGAAACAACGCGTTGCGCTTGGACGTGCTGTTGTATGCAAACCAAAAGTCCTTCTGGTCGATGAAGATTTTGCCCGACAGAACGAACATCGCAGAAAAGAAATGATGCGTGATATCCGGCGCATCAACAAAGAGCTTGGCATTACAGTCCTCTATGTAACTAACAAGCGGGGAGAAACTGAGATTGCAGGACAAAAAGTAATCTCCATGAGAGACGGAGAGGTTGTGGATATCAAAAAAATCTGAATCACATAACCTCATCGTACAAAAAAGGAACACAGAAATCTTTCACTGATCTCCGTGTTCCTTTTTTATTTTCTGCTTTCCAGATATTGATAAATATCCCGCTTGGACACTCCCCTGTCCTTTGCGACAGCTTTCATTGCTGATTTCTTATCCATTCCCTGTTTTGTGTATACTTCCATGTGATCTTCAATGGTCATTTCTTCCCACTGTTTTCTCTCCTCTTCCCGGGCTTCTTCCCGGCTCTTCCCCTCGATCACCAGAACACATTCCCCTTTTGGAGGATTTGCCTCATAATGAGCCACTGCTTCTTCCAAAGTCACTGCAAGAGCTGTCTCATGACGTTTTGTCAACTCCCGGCATACGGTAATCTTCCGGTTTCCAAGCCGCTCCAGAAACAATTTCAGAGTCTTTACAAGACGATGAGGTGCTTCATATACGATCATAGTCCTCGTTTCAGTCTCCATCTCCTTTAAAATCTGTTCCCGCTCTTTTTTATCCGATGGCAAAAATGCTTCAAATGCAAATCGTCTGGTAGACAGCCCGGAAATTGTCAGTGCCGTAATACAGGCTGCTGCCCCCGGAAGAGATGTTACCGGAATTCCGGATTCATAGCACATCTTCACAAGTTCCTCTCCGGGATCCGAAATTCCGGGCGTCCCGGCATCTGTGATCAAAGCGATATTCTGTCCTTCCAACAGCTTTTCTACCAGCTTTCTTCCTTTTTCGTATTTATTGTATTCGTGATAACTGGTCATTGGTGTCTGTATCTCAAAATGATTTAACAGCTTGATACTGTTTCTTGTATCCTCCGCTGCGATCAGATCCACTTCTTTGAGTGTACGGATCACACGAAAAGTCATATCCTCCAGATTTCCGATTGGAGTTGCACACAAATATAACGTTCCTGTCATGCTGTTTCCTTTCTCTCACCCTCACCGGGTATACATAATTATAGGCGGTTCGATCGTTACCCTCGGTTTTCCGCCTCGAAGACCTTCGATCAGCACCATCGTAGGTTCCTTATCAATATAAGGATGCACAAATCGGATCCTCTTCGGTTCGATCTTATATTCACTCATCTTCGTCAGAATCTCTCCCAGACGAAACGGTTTGTGTATCATATAAAACCGTCCTTTCCCGTCCGCAAGTAATTGTTTGCTCTCTCGTAAAATATCATCCAGAGTACATAAAATCTCATGCCGCGCGATCGCTTTGGCATCTCCCGGATTCTGCAGACCATGCTGGTTCAGCATATACGGTGGATTGGTCACGATCACATCAAAAAAAGTCGGCTTGAATAACGCTGCCGCCTCTTTGATATCTCCCTGCACAATCTCAATTTTTTCCTGCAGATGATTCCACTCTATACTTCTTCGCGCCATATCAGCACTTTCTTTTTGAATCTCAAGTCCGATAAAATGCTCTCCTCTGGTCTTTGCGGACAATAAAATCGGTAAGATCCCGGTTCCGGTTCCCAGATCCAGAACCTTCTCCCCCGGTTTGACCCTGGCAAAATCAGAAAGCATCACCGCATCAATCCCAAAACAAAATCGTTCCGGATCCTGGATGATCTGAAGCCCATTAAGCTGCAGATCATCCAGACGCTCTCCGGATTTTAAATTATTTGTCATCTAATCTTGACGCTCCTTCTCCCTTTTCCAGTTCCGCGAGCTTGCGCATCTCTTCTTTTGAGACCTTCGCTTTTCGCTTACGCGGACGGAATTTTAATTCTTCCGCCTGATATTCCCTGATTTCTTTTTCATCGTTTTCCAGATTTACAACTACTTTCACCAGTTTTCTCAGAACACTTAAGGAATGGACCGTTCCTGTCAATCCATCTGAAGTCGTAACCGTATCTCCTACTGACGGAAGCTGGCTGTTTAATTCTTCATAAGTCTCTTCCTCGTTCGTCAGACAACACATCAGTCTTCCGCACACTCCAGAAATCTTGGTCGGATTCAGCGACAGATTCTGCTCTTTCGCCATCTTAATGGAAACTGCAGCAAACTCGGACAAATACGTGTGACAGCATAATGGTCTTCCGCAGATTCCGATCCCGCCCCGGATCTTCGTCTCATCTCTTACACCGATCTGACGCAGCTCGATCCGAATGCGAAATACTGCTGCCAGATCTTTTACCAGCTCACGGAAATCGATACGCCCGTCTGCTGTGAAATAAAACAGCACTTTATTGTTGTCAAATGTATATTCCGCATCGATCAGTTTCATCTCCAGACCATGCTTTCTGATCTTTTCCAGACAAATCTGAAATGCTTCCTTTTCTTTTTCTCTATTTTTCTCTTCTGTCTTCTGATCCTGCTCTGTGGCGATCCGAATGACAGACTTCAGCGGCTGTATCACCTCTTGATCTTTTACTTTTCTGGTTCCGATCACAACCTTTCCATACTCTACACCGCGCGCAGTCTCCACGATCACGTGGTCTCCCTGTTTGATCTCAAACTTTCCCGGTGAAAAATAGTAGATTTTTCCGGCTGTCCGAAACCTTACTCCAATCACTTTTGTCATTCTATCAGTTCTCCTTTATTGTCAATAAAAGCAATTCCATCGTCAGTTCAAAATTGACATTTGCTTTTAGTCTGGCCTTTGCCTTTTCAATTCCGTCCAGAATATTCTCGATTCCCTCGTAAGAGCTCTTGCTTGCCCGGTCCTTGATAAATCTGAGCTGATCAGAAAATACGACCTGATCCACATTCTTTGTGGCTTTATAGATCAGCACATCCCGATACCATACCGAGATCACATCCAGATAGTCTGTGATATTCATCTTATAAGAAACCACTCGTTTTACGGCTGCCTCCAGCGCATCCACATCCATGTCATTGATCTCGCGCAGCAGATGAACTGCCTCTTCCTTGATCTCGTTAAAATGCTCTGATGTCGCAAGCATGATCGCACGTCCCATATTTCCCTGCGCAAATGCCACGCACACATCTGCTTTATAATCCGGAATCTCCATCTGTTCCATCAGATATTTTTTGATCAGCTGATCTTTGATATTTCTCAGCTTCAGCATTACACATCTGGAACGGATCGTGGGAAGAAGAATCTCCGCATTCTCTGTCAAAAGCAGGATCACCGCATAAGCCGGCGGCTCCTCGATCGTCTTTAACAGCGCATTCTGCGCCTGTACACTCATCATATCTGCATCTGGTACAATATAGATCTTATATTTGCTGCTGTATGGCTTGATCACAATATCATTGTTGATCTGCTCTCTGATGTCATCAATACTGATCGTATTTGGTTTTTCGTGTGTCACCCTGATAATATCCGGCTGATTATTCGATGCTGCCTGTTTGCAGGACTGGCACTTTCCGCATGCGTCTCCGTCTTCATCCCGGTTCTGACACTGCAGGCTCATAGCGAACAAATTTGCCAGAAGTCGTTTTCCGGAACCTTTTTCCCCATTCAAAATATATGCATGGGAAACCTTATCTGTTTTTACCGCATTTTCAATATACTGTATTATATTTTTGTGTCCAACCACGTCTTTAAAACTGCTCATATCATCACCTGCTGTCTTTTCTTGAATTCCTTCCGGTTACTGTTTCAGTATAGCATAATTTTGATGTAAGATATACCCAGATTCCTGCAATTGCACAAAAAAAACAGCAGAAGTCTCCTTCCACCGTCTTTCTTATATTCTGATCCCGGTGTCACCGTCAAACAAGTGCAGTTTATCATTTCTGAGACAAAAAGAAATCCTGTCTCCCCGTCTATATGGTGTGTCTGCATTTGTCCTCAATGCCACATCCTTCCCTTCGTATGTAAAATAAAGATAGGTTTCTGCACCGAGCATTTCATACACCAGAACCTCATGATCTGTTCCTTCCTCTGTAAGTACCAGATCTTCCGGACGCACACCTACTGTGATCACCTCACCCATATATCCCTTTCGGAAAACTCTTTCGGCATCTTCTTCTGTCAGATTGACCGCAAAATCTCCAATCTGAAGATAGGTTCCATATTCTCCGCCTCTGCAGCATTTCCCCTGAAAGAAATTCATAGGCGGCATTCCGATAAAACCTGCCACAAATGTATTTGCCGGACAGTTGTAAAGTTCTTCCGGTGATGCGACTTGCTGAATCACTCCGTCTTTCATCACTACAATCTTTGTTCCAAGTGTCATCGCCTCTGTCTGATCATGCGTCACATAAATAAACGTCGTTTTCAGCTTCTGGTACAGCCTCAGTATCTCCGCCCTCATCTGTGTTCTTAATTTTGCATCCAGATTGGACAATGGCTCATCCATCAGGAAAATTCTTGGATTCCGTACAATTGCACGTCCCATTGCCACTCTCTGCTTCTGCCCGCCCGAAAGTTCTCCCGGTTTTCTGTCCAGAACCCCTTCGAGTCCAAGAATCTTTGCCGCTTCCTCCACCTTCTGTCTGCGTTCTTTTTTCGGTACCTTTTTCAGCCGGAGGCTATATGCCATATTCTCAAATACGGTCATATGCGGGTACAGTGCATAATTCTGAAACACCATTGCAATATCTCTGTCGCATGACTGTACCTGATTCATCATTTTTCCATCGATCAGAAGCTCCCCGTCGGATATTTCCTCCAATCCTGCGATCATCCGCAGCGTTGTCGATTTTCCACATCCGGAAGGACCTACGAAAATCACAAACTCCTGATCCTTGATCTTAAGATTAAAATCCTGTACCGCAACTACTTTGTCTTCATATTTTTTATATACATGTTTCAACTGAATCTCAGCCACAGCAATGCCTCCTTAATATCTATATCTGTTCCAATAATTGCGGAAGTTCTCCCACAGAATTTAATATATAATCTGCTTCCCCACAAAAATCTGCTTCCTGACTCACTCCGCTTAAAACACCAATGGCAACTCCCCCGTTTTCTCTTGCAAAACGAATGTCATTATATGTATCTCCAACCACTGCGATTTCCTGCGGCTTCAGTCCGAATTTTTTCTGAAATTCCAGAAACATATCTGCTTCCGGTTTCGGGCGCAGGACACCATCATCCGCTCCCACATAATCAAATTTTTCCAGTACCTCCAGACGTTTCAGACAGTTTTTTGCAGACGGCACAGTATCTGCTGTTGCAAGTCCGATCCAAATGTTTCTCTGTTTCAGCGAATCAAGGACTGCTTTAATGTCCGCTGTTTCCACATACTGTGCCTGACTTTCCGTCACATATTCAGCAAACAGCCGCTCCAGCTGCATCCTCACTTTTCGGCTGTCCAGATAAATCTGCTCCCTTGAAAGTTCATCCGTAATATCCAGAGCAATTTCTGAATAGGACTTATACGCAAGCCCGCCATAAGGATCGATTTCTCCATTCTCGATTCCCATAGCATAAAACACACGTTCCTTTACTTCCTCCGAAAGCTCATTTTCTTTTAAAAACTGTATTACGACCGCTTTTGCCGCACCCATCCATAAGGAAAAAAAGTCAATCAGAGTTCCATCTTTATCAAATAAAATACCTTTAATCATCTGTTAAACCTTCTGTCTCTCCTTTGATTTCTCCGAAAGTGGTCCTCTCCGGCTCTTTCTTTCCTCGAAATACCGGATTTACATATCCCAGAAATTCTTTTTTCTTTGTTCTGACTTCCAGTCTGATCCACTGCCAGGAAGTATTTTCCAGAATCAAGTGTGTCTCTACATGATATTTTCCGTTTTCAGACGAACTGACCGGAAGTTCCACATAATTTCCATTCATCACAAGAAATGCTTCCGGTTCTTCTGTCAGTCCCAAAATTTCCGCCCGATATGTAATCTCACACTTCTTTGCAGTGATCTCATCTCCCGGAAGACAGTCCTGACCATCCACCTTGATTTTTGGCTCTATTTTGCAGAATCTGGTCACACACAGATGTCCCTGCCTTACTGCATTCATCAGATTTTTCGGACTTAATCCGTCACAAAATACCCATGTTGCGGGATCTCCCACCGCAGACGGAAGGCTTGCCCCTTCATAAAATTCATCCTCCAGATTGTGAGAATCACTTCCTCCCACTCCGAACACACGAATTCCTTCATTCCATACTTTATCCAAAAAACGAATTGCCATATCATTAGATCCCGGTCCATCCGGATACGTCGGATCATTGATGATCTCCATACAGTTGATATCCCGCAGGTCTGTATTTTCAAACTGCCACTTCCAGATGGTCAGAAACGGATGATTGATACTGCGAATCCATCCTTTTTGTTTTGCTTGTTCTATCGTCTGATCCATATACGTATCTATGATCTCTTCTCCGTTATGCTTCACGATCTCCAGAATTTTCTCCGGCATTTCCGTAATTCCAAACAGATTCATGTGTCCTTTATCTGTCGTTACCTCAATTCCGGGAAGCACACAGAGTGAAGTCTTACACCAGCCGGTATGCATCAGATTATGTTCTGTCGGCACATAAAAATCCAAACCGCTTTCCTCTGCTCTTTCAGAAGCATGACCGATCGTCTCTTTTCCGTCAGACAACCTCGTATGCGTATGAAAATCACCCTTATACCATCCGGATTCCGGACAAAATACGTTCTCCCAACGATAGCTTTTTTCCGAGATATGAAGTCCGTTTTCCACCCAGCATTCTCCGCCGATCGGATCAGAAACCTCATCTTTCCGGTCCGAAACTGTCAGTACAATTTCTCCGGTTTGTTCTCCCAGCTTCTGCGCAACATATTCTGTAAAAATGCCGATTCCGATTTTCCATGTTCCGGGATAAATCTCTCCCGGAACACCTCCTATCGTTGTATCCTTTGTGCTTTTTCCGATTCCCGGGTTCTGCTGCCCATATCCCAGCAGCTTCTGAAACCGAATTTCTTTTTTGGGATCTTCCAGAAACAAGAATGCCATATACTGAAATTCTTCGGGCATTTCTATCATCATCTGAATGTGTTCTGTTCCTTCCGGAATTTCAATCCATTTTTCCTGAATATTTTTTTCTTCTTTTCCGATTTTAAATCTAATCTGATCTCTCATTTTATAATGCATCCAATGCTTCCTGTGCTGTTTTCTGTGCTTCATCCAGAGCTTCCTGTGCAGGTACGTTTTCCAACTCTACCTTATCCGCTGCAATTGACAGGGCATCCAGAATCTTTCCTCCTGTCGGATCCTGAAGAGCCGGTGTTCCGTGAGATGCCTGCTGAAGCGGAACCAGTGCCTGAGGATTTTCTTCTGCATAAGACTTAAACTCTTCTACTTCCTGTGTAGACTCACGTACTGCCACATATCCTGTGCCCATGGACCATTTTGCCTGATTTTCCGGAGTTGTAAAATATTTCATAAACTCATAAACACCTTCTTTTTCTTCATCAGAAGAATTCTGAAGCATCACAAGCTGCAGTGCATCTGCCGTTGGTGCTGAAGAGTTGTCGTTAAATCCAGGCTGTTCCATTGCTCCCACAATGCTAAAGTCCAGATCTGCCTGATCTCCGGAAGAACCTGTATAACCGCCTGCTTTATTCTGCAGAACGTCGTCAATCGTCGTGTACCAGTATTCCCAGCCCTGTCCGCCGGAATTTACTTTCATGATCTTGTCATCGTGAATCCATGTACGGAAGCTCTCCCATACCTCTACCCATTCGTCTGAATTGATCATCACTTTTTTCCCGTCCTCACTCAGAAGAGAGGCTCCGTTGCTGAGTGCTGCATCGATCAGATTTCCTGATCCCCACATTGGCTCCCAGCCCACAAAGGAACCATCAGAAGCTGTCATTTTCTCTGCTGCCGCTGCAAGATCCTGCCAGGTCTTGATCGTTGCCGGGTCAATTCCCGCTTTTTCAAATGCCGCTTTATTGTAGTACATCACCTGTGTTGTACCATATGCAGGCAGTGCAAACAATTTTCCGTTCTCATCCTCCCCCTGCTCATAAAATACCGGCAGATAATCATCTTTTTCAAAGGAATCATCTTTTTCTACATAATCATTGATGTCTGCAACCAGATTTTTTTCAGAAAGATTTCTGGATTTATCTGTATCCAGAAGTGCCATGTCCGGAGCTTTCTTTCCTGCGATTCCTGCCTGCAGTTTTTCATAAGTCTCTGTATAATCCGCCTGCGTTGTTGTCTTAACTTCATATTTGTCCTGAGACTCATTGAATGCATCTACAATGTCCTGAAATACATTGACTGCTGTTTTTCCCCCGGAATACCAGAGATCCAACTGAATTTTTCCATCTGCCGTCTTTGTCGTTTCTGCAGCCTTTGCATTGTTTCCACATCCTGTCACCAGGGACATTCCAAGTACACAAACTAATAATGCTGATACAATTCTCTTTTTCATTTTCTTTTTTCTCCTTCATGCATCGTATATCGTTTTTTCTTTGCTTTCTTTATGTAAAAAAGGAATTATCCTTTCATACCCGTATCTCCGCCGATTCCATTGATAAACCACTTTTGCGTAAATGCAAACAGAATCAGAAGCGGCAGTACGATCAATGTACTTCCTGCCATGACCAGGGGCCATTCTGTTCCATAAGCACCGCCTTCTATAAAGAATTTTCTCAATCCCTGTGACACCATCATCTTCTCATCCGCATCTGTGATCAGAGAAGGCCACATATAACTGTTGTAGCAGGTAATAAAATTCATCAGTCCAAATGTGATGAACGAAGATTTTGTCATCGGACACACGACCCGCCACAGAATCTTCCAGGAGCTTGCCCCGTCGATTCTCGCTGCCTCGATCAGTCCCATTGGAACCTGCATAAATGCCTGTCGAAGCAGAAAGATTCCGAAAATGCTGACACAGTTGGAAATGATCAGCCCTGTAAACGTGTTCAGCAGATTCCAGTTTGCCAGAATAATATAGCTCGGAATATATGTTGCTGCTGTCGGAAGCATATAAGTTCCCATGATGACTGCAAACAACGCTTTCTTGCCTTTAAAATTCATAAAAACAATCGCATAGGCGATCATCGCACCTGTTACGATCTGCAGCGCCAGCGTGATCACTGATACAAACAAACTGTTGCCGACATATCGAAGAAGCGGTGATTCAAAAATGACCTGGTAAAAGTTATGCCACTGGAATTCTGCCGGAAAAAATGAACTGACATCCATAATCTCCGCCTTTGTTTTCAGTGCACTTAAAATCATCCATACAAACGGAAAGATTGTGAAAATACTGAAGATCAGTAAAATCATTCCTTTTCCGAGTTTTTCGATTCCTGTTCTTATCTTCATAATCTGTCCTTCTTTCTAATAATGCACCCATTTTTTCGATGCACCGAACTGTACTGCCGATAATACTACGGTGATTATAATCATCACAATCGCCACCGCAGTTGCCTGTCCCATGTTAAACTCTTCAAACCCAAGCTGATAATACATATACAGCAAGGTTCTTGTGCTTCCGGACGGACCTCCCTGAGTCAGGATCTGGATCTGATCATATGCCTGCAGTGAAGTTACCATCGTAATAATTACCAGGAAAAACGTAGTCGGAGAAATACACGGAATCGTAACATCCCGGAATCTCTGCCACCTTTTTGCTCCATCCAGCCCACTTGCCTCATACAACTCTTTCGGAACCTTTTCCAATGCAGAAAGATAAAAGATCATCGCATATCCCAGACTCTTCCACACAGTCACAATGATCACAGCGAGCATTGCTGTGTCTGAACTTTTAATCCACTGTAATTCGGGGAGATGCAGAAATCTCATTACCGTATTTGCAATTCCCGTATTCGGATCGTAGATCCAGGTCCATACGATCGACACTGCAACAGTCGGCGTGATCCATGGCGAAAACAAAATAAATTTGATGATCCCGCTTCCTTTAAATGCTTTCTGCATCAAAAGAGCCAGCATCAGACCAAGTACGATCGTCGGAATCAGAGTTCCCAATGTAAACACAACTGTGTTCCAAAGTGCATCGTAAAATCTGGCATCCTGAAACAACGAAATAAAATTATCAAAAAATACAAAATTGTAGTCCGGAGTCATATAATCCCAGTCTGTGAAACTAATATAGACAGATCGCAGGATCGGATAAATCCAAAATACGATCAGAGGAATGAATGCCGGCAGAACAAAAAGAGTCACACTGCCCAGTTGCCTGAATTTTACTTTATTCTTCATTTTTTCTATCCTTTCTTATCAACCCGTAAATCACTGTCATAATGCCTGCCGTTGCCGGGAGCGCCAGCCAGATTCCTCTGATATTCCAGACAGCCGGAAGCAAAAACAGACAGATTGGCGAAACTGCCAGACTTTCTATATAAGTCATAAACACCGCTTTTTTCGTCTGCATGACTGCATTGAGACAGGATACATTCAACTTTGCCGTTCCCGTTAACAGAAATGCAAATGAACTGATCAGCATCCCCGAAGAAAAATACTGCTTTGACTCTGCTGACAGACCAAACCATCCTCCAATATACGGAATCATACAGATCGTCACTGCTGCCGCCGTGATTCCTAAGATGATTTCTGCGGTGTAAGCGATTTTTTTTACTGCTCTTACCTCTGTCTCCTTTTTCGCACCATGATAAAAACTAATCAGAGGCTGTACACCTTCTCCGATTCCCGTCAGAAAATACTGAACCGGGAATGCAATATAAGAAATAGCCGCATAACACGCCACCGCTGCATTTCCGCCATAACGAAGACACTGCAGATTTGTAAAAATAAGTGCAGCTGTCGGCGCAAGTGATGTTCCAAATGCCGTGATCCCAATCTTGAAAATATCTGCAGCATATTGCCTGTGCCACAACGGTCTCCATTTTCGATAACCTGTTTTCCACAGGATCGCACATCCTGCCATAACTACCACGGCCTGCGCCGTCACTGTTCCAAATGCGGCTCCCCTGATTCCCATATTCAATCGGAACATCAGATAATAGTTCACCAGAATATTGACTGCAAATCCTGCTGCCATGCTGAGCATTGCTCCCAGCGACTGATTCATATTTCTCAAAAGAGGCATGATTCCGGTTCCTGCCACCTGAAGGATACTTCCGGCAATAATGATCGCCGTATACTTGATTGCTTCCGTCTGAACACTTCCCGCAGCTCCCAAAATTTCTAAAAACGGTTTCTGTACCAGAGACAGCAAAATCGTTGCAAGTATACCTGTACCGATCAGAAGTGTCATTGTAAGCTCAAACAAATTTTCACATACCTTCTGCTCTCCCCGCCCTCTGTAATGAGAGTACAAAACACTTCCTCCCGTTCCGATTCCAATTCCGAGCGCAGTGATCAGTGCCGGGATCGGCCACGCAATATTAATCGCTGCAAGCCCTGTATCTCCCGCTGCCTTTCCTACAAAAATCCCATCCGCAATGCTGTACATTCCTGACATGGTAAACGCCAGTACGGTAGGGAATGCCTCTTCTATTACTTTCTTTAACATCAAACTGTTTCCTTTCTTAATGGCACGTTCGTCATTATAACATTCCTTTTTTAATATCACTTCAATTGCAAGTTAAAACCTTGTAAAGCAAAAAAAGAGAAACAAACGGCAAATCTGCCCGCCTGCTTCTCTTTTTATCTTTTTCCTGTTTTCTTTTAAAGCGAAGTCATTTCTTCCCGGATCAACTCTGTAATTTCACTCAGACATTTTTCCATCTTCAGATTTTCAAATCTCCTTACAATGCCTGCTCTTTTCAAATTCTCTTCGGAGAAATCCTCTGCATCTGCCAGAAAACGTCTGCACATCTCCGCATATTTGGGTTTCTTCTGCTGTCGTTCCCTGCAAAGCGCTCTCTCCAGTCTCATCCCGTCCTCTACCTCAATATAAATCGGAACCAGCTGTTCTTCTCCAAAATACTCCCGCATCCCATAATAAGATTCCAGAGTCCCTATCACAAGATAATCATACTTCTGGAGATCAATCTGCCCGTCATCTGCTGTAAAATATGTCCAGATTCCACACTTTGTATTATAAGAACGTACTTCTATGACACGTTCCTTCTCCTTAAGCTCGTTCAGCCTTTCTTCGTCCACAAAAAAATATTCCACACCATCGGTCTCCCCTTCCCTGATCGGTCGGGTCGTATAAGGAGTAATACGCTTTAACTGCGGCAGTTTTTCTCTTATTTTCTTATAAATCGTATCTTTTCCGGAAGAACTTTTCCCCATAATATAAAAAATTTTACTCATTTATCAACACCTCGATATAGTTTTCCACATACATTCCTTCCACAGAAAACCCTTTGTTCTGATAATCTACTAACATCGCTGCTGTTTCCTTAGTGATTCGTTCCCCCGGAACGATCAGCGGAATTCCCGGCGGATACAAATACGCATATTCCATGGAAATGAACCCCGCTGACTCCTGCCAGCTCATGCTCCTTACTGTTTCCATTCTTCGCATTCCTTCTACCTCAAAGCTCGTGAAGACCTGTTCCTGACGGGGCAGATAATACCTTTTCTCTTCCTCTGACTTTTTTTCCAATTCCTCATCAATCTCAAACAAAGCACTGAGCAGCCGATCCATTCCTTCTTTTGTATCTCCAATCGAAGTCATGGCAATCACATAAGATCCTGCAGCCATTTCCATCTGCAGATGATATTCTAAAAGCAATCTCTCATATAACATTTTCCCTGTAAACACTCGATTCTCTTTCTTAAGAATCGTATCTTTTACAGACAGCACCAGTTTGGATCTGTCGAATTCTTCTGTCTCCATCAATCTGATATGCTTTAATTTTTTCAACTCTACCCTTTTGCTTTCCAGATTCTTCACATAAGTCTCAAACAACACATCCCCCTGCTCTGCCACCGTCCTCAGACATTCATCCATACTTGCCATCAACACATAAGAAGGACTGCTCGTCTGAAAAATATGCAGATAATTCCGAATCTTCCTTCGATCGATCCGTGTCCCATTCAAGTGAATCAGTGCTGTCTGCGTCAATGCCGGAAGTGTTTTATGCAGACTGTGTATTACAACATCTGCTCCCTTTGTATTTGCATTCTCCGGAAAATAAGGGTGAAATCCAAAGTGTGCTCCGTGCGCCTCATCCACAATCAACGGAATTTTTTTCTGATGTACAATTTCAGAAATCCTCTCAATATCCGACAACACCCCGTCATATGTCGGTGATGTCAATACCACAGCCTGAACCTCCTTATGTTCCTCTAATAATCTCTCAATTTTCTCAGGAGACACAGCCATATTCAGTTCCATTGTCTCATCAAATTCCGGATAAATATATACCGGACGCAATTCATTTAAAAAAACAGCATGATAGACCGACTTATGACAGTTTCTTGCCATTAAAATCTTTCCGCCCTTTTTAGTACATCCCATTACCGCACTTAAAATGCCCGCAGTACTCCCATTAATCAAATAGTGCGTCTCCTCTGCATGATACATGGACGCTGCCCTGACTTCCGCTTCCCTGATGATCTCCTCCGCATGATGAAGATTATCAAATCCTTCAATCTCTGTAATATCAATTCCATATGGTAAATTCGCTTGTGTAACATCCGAATTACGTTTATGCCCAGGCATATGAAACCCATAATAATCCGACTTCCCATATGCTTCTAATTTTTCATATAAGTATTCCATAAATTTTTCTGCAAATGCTTATCCTTCCAATTTATTTCTATCCGTATCACTTGCGCTTTTATTATATCTTCTGTATACCTGTGTTGTAAATTAGATGTTATCCACATCTATTTCCGATTCAAATAAATATTCCAACATATTTCAGACTTTTTCACATATTATGTCTGTGCTGAATCTTTTGCATAGCATAGGTGTAATCAAAATATAAGTTAATATAACAAAAAAAACAAGCAAAATCGCTTGTTCTACAATGAGCGTGCGGGGATTCGAACCCCGGACAACTTGATTAAAAGTCAAGTGCTCTACCAACTGAGCTACACGCCCGTATTCAATTATTTCATTACTCCTGGCAACGAAAATGCCCAGAGCCGGAATCGAACCAGCGACACGAGGATTTTCAGTCCTCTGCTCTACCAACTGAGCTATCTGGGCATAAGACTTAAAAGTCTAAATTGCGGGGGCAGGATTTGAACCTACGACCTTCGGGTTATGAGCCCGACGAGCTTCCAGACTGCTCCATCCCGCGATATCCTATTTTTGTACTTGATTTCTCAAGTAAAGCCGATGATCGGACTCGAACCGATAACCTGCTGATTACAAATCAGCTGCTCTGCCAATTGAGCCACATCGGCAACTTAACTGAGTCCTTACGGTACTCAAATGGATGGAGAAGGATTCGAACCTTCGAAGGCGTTGCCAACAGATTTACAGTCTGCCCCCTTTGGCCACTCGGGAATCCATCCTTATTTAATAAGTGGGGCCTACAGGGCTCGAACCTGTGACCCTCTGCTTGTAAGGCAGATGCTCTCC
>ERZ791917.257-NODE-257-length-67434-cov-16.648258_pt1 | contig 67434 bp, 62 predicted proteins | sample MGYA00510138_ERZ791917 | MGnify/ENA primary metagenome ERZ791917 (study PRJEB30046, sample SAMN00792102) | human gut metagenome | study: EMG produced TPA metagenomics assembly of the A metagenome-wide association study of gut microbiota in type 2...
TATTGAGTGTGTTTCTTGATTATAGTTGTTCAAATTCAACTTGCAATTTACCTAATTTATTGGTTGACGAAACCGGAAAAGTGTGGAAAAATTAAGAAAGATGGCGTAAATCAATCGCGTTGAGGGAGGAAAGCTAACGATATGAAAAGTACATTTGTGATGGCTCAATTACAAGCGCTTCCAGATCCTAAAGATAATTTGGAGAAGGCAGAACAGGCAATTAAAGATGCAAAAGCCCAATATAACCCGGACTTTATGGTATTCCCGGAACGGTTTATGTTCCAATATCCGGAAGGAACGGATCGGAAGACCATTCTTTCTGCATCCCAGCCTATCAATGGTCCCTTTGTTACGGCTATGAGAAAGCTGGCCAAGGAATACGGGGTCTGGATGGTCTTTGGCATGAACGAAACGGTGCATGATGACAATGATGACCGGAACTACAATACCAGCGTTATGGTGGACAACAACGGGGAAATCAAAGGTACCTACAGAAAGACCCATTTGTATGATGCTTTTGGCCACCAGGAATCTGCTGACACGAAACCGGGGAATGAACTGTTCAACCCGGTAATGACGCCTTTTGGCAAGATTGGGATGTTCCTGTGCTATGAAATCCGTTTCCCGGAAGTGGCCCGGGACCAGACGGCCAAAGGGGCTGACATTATCATTATGCCGGCAGCCTGGGCTAAAGGGGATTTGAAGAGCCTGCATTTCAAGACCCTGATTACTTCCAGAGCCGTAGAAAATACGGTGTACGTGCTGGCCTGCGACCAATGCGGCCCGTCCTATCTGGGCGAAAGCATTGCCGTAGATCCTATGGGCGTATCCGTGGGCGGCGGCAGTGAAGAAGAAGAATTGATTCCTGTTCGGATTGATACCGACCGGATCAAGAGCGTACGGAAAAAGCTCCCCTCCTTCAAGAACCGGAGACCGGACGTATATCTGGTAAAATAAGCGGAAAACGCTGGATAACTGCATAAATAAAAAAGCATCGCCGGAAGGGTCTAGTCCTTTCCAGCGATGCTTTTTTCTATTGCTGGGCGGCAGGTGAGAATCAAAAAATTGCGTTTTTTTGGTTCTCACCTGCCGCTTTCCCGGTTGAAATGATAAAAATTGCGTTTTTTTGTATTTCAACTTAGGATTCTGAGGAAGGCTGGAAACTATGCCAATTCGTTATCTATAAAAATAACATGGTAAACCAAGCTGGCTATGGCAGGTATTATACGAAGAACGCTGCTGTTCCGCTTTCTTTGCTGCAGCGTCAATTTTTAGGTTGTGCAATTCCCTCGGAAAAACTGTTTGTGGGTTTAAATAGAAGATGCTAGGATTTAAGAAGCAGAGAATCATCTCTTGGACTCCGCATGGACTAAAAAAAACTGGGGGAAAGGCGTGTGGTAGGCATGGAAGAACGGGTAGCGGTGTCACTGGAAGAAGCCAAAGAAACGGCTGTCTCCATTTTGGAAGGGCTGGGAGTTCCTGCCAAGGACGCGGAAATAACCGCAGAAATCTTGATTGATACAGAAGCTGGCGGGGTAGAAAGCCATGGATTAATCCGGTTAAAGGATTACGTGGACCGACTGGTAAGCGGGCAGATTGAACCGGTGCCTCAAATCAAAATCAATGAGCAGGGAGCTATTGCCCAAATTGATGGTGGTTATGGGCTGGGCCAGGTAGTTACTATGAAAGCGGCTGACGAGGCAGTGAAATTGGCCAAGTTATATGGTATTGGTGCTGCAGCTGTTCATCATTCTAACCATTTTGGCGCCGCAGGATATTATACCCGGTATATGGCGAAACAGGGCTGCCTGGGTTTTTGTTCTACTAATGCTGGCCCTACTGTAGCCCCCTATGGCGGCTTAGACCGATTGTTTGGCACCAATCCCGTATCCATAGGTTTCCCTGCAAAGAACGAAATCTTCTGTGCTGATATGGCTACCAGTGCTGTGGCCAAGGGGAAAATCCGGATTTACGCCAAGGAAGAAAAGAAGATTCCCTTTGGCTGGGCGCTGGATGCCCAAGGGCAGGATACAGATAATCCCCACGCTGCCTTAAAGGGAATCCTGCTGCCCATGCGGGAACATAAAGGGTATGGACTGGCTATGGCTGTGGATGCTATGTGCGGATTGCTGACAGGAGCCAATTTAAGCTGCGAATCTGTCTCGGTGGTGGATGCCAACCGAAAAGCGGATATCGGACACTTCCTTTACGCTGTGGATATTGCTCATTTTCTGCCGGTGGCAGAGTTTGAACAAAGGGCACAGAATTGGTTTGATAAAATCCGGGACAGCCGGCCTCGTACAGGAATGAAGATTCAGATTCCCGGGGAACCGGAAAGGGTACAGCAGCAGGTTTATGGAGATACTCTTCAGATTTTGACAAAGACCTGGAATACTGTGAAAGAGTGCTATCAAAAATATGCAAAAAAATAAGGAAGTTTAGTGATAAATAAACATAAAAATACAGCAGTTACGTAAAATGGCGTTACTGCTGTATTTTTTATAGTGATTTTAGCATAAGCGGCTGGGGTAATTAGGAAATTAGGGGGAAATCTCCTAGGTCGTTAATGATTCGTTTGTATCGATTAAATTCTTCCCGGATCAGCTGCAGCATAAATTGTGCATACTGGGGAAGCTGTTGATCCTTCAGGGTGACAATACTAACGATGGTGGAAGGCAGGTCTCCCTTGAGTTTTACAATCTGGGGCATGCCCAGAGCGACACTTTGGCTTTGCCAGCATAAGTATAGGTAAATTGGGGTAATAAGGCAGACCCCATAGGAGGCCAGCCGCAGCATCAGGCGCTGGTTGTTGGTTTCCAGTACGTGGTGGGGATAGACGGAGTGGGCGGCGTACATTTGGTCAATGGCTACGCGAATTTGGTTGGTTTCCGGCCGGTGGAAGAAGGGGAGATCCTGGAGCTCCAGAAGGTCCACGCCTTCCTTCAGGTAGTGCTGGAAATCCTGTTCTCCGGTTTCCGGCCGGTACTGCAGCAGCAGGGACTTGCTCAGGGCGCAGCACAGGTGTTCTTCCACCAGGGGTTCCACCTGGATATCCCGAGCCTCCGGCACGTTCAGGCCCACGCACAGGTCAATCTGGTGGGTGCGCAGCATGTCCAGGAGCTGGTCGCTGTTGTATTCCTTAATCTGGACTTCAATATGGGGATATTTTTCCTGGTACCGTTCCCAGATGTCCCCGAAAAAGGCTTCGCTGCGCTGGCGGGAGGCGCCAATGCGCAGGGTGCCGTAGTGGCCCTGGACCAGGTCTGCAAAGCGGTCCGTCATGTCCTTTTCTTCCCGCAGCATCTGCTGGACGTAGAACAGCATGGCTTCCCCGGCAGGGGTCAGGCGGAAGGCGGGCTTCCGCTCAAATAGGGTTACTCCGTACTTATTTTCTAGGCGTTTGATGTGGGCACTCAGGGATTGCTGGCTGATGTACAGCTTTTCTGCTGCCTTGGAAATATTGCCTTCTTTGGCAACTTCTACGAAATACTCAAAACCTAGTAAGCTCATACTTTCCTCCACAATCAGATAGCTGTCGATTTTGCAATTAAATACTGTTTTATCATTGTTTAAAAATATGATACCGTAAATACAGATAAAAGAAAAGTACTGGGAGGCTATTTCCTATGTTGAAAATTTTGGATTGTACGTTACGTGACGGCGGCAATGTGGTGGGCAAGGGCTTTGATGCCAATCTGACTTCTATGATGCTGAAAGCACTGATTGACTGCAATGTGGACTATATTGAAATGGGCAACTCCGGCGGCATTGGGGCCTACGAAGTGGCTGGTTTCACCAAGGCGGAAACGGATGAAAAGTACCTGGAGCTGATGCAGCCGTATGCGGCTACGGGCAAGGTGGGGATGTTCCTGAACGCCAAACGGTATCGCCAAAAATACGTGGAACTGGCTGCTGCCAATCACCTGGCTTTCCTGCGGGTGGGCGTGGATGCCGATGAACCGGATCTGGCTATTGAACCCATTAAGGTCATCAAAAAGAACGGCATGAAGGCGTTTTATTCTGCTATGAAGGCGTACATCGTTTCTCCGGAAGAACTGGCAGAATCCGCCAAGAAACTGGAAGCGGCCGGCCTGGATGAATTTACCATTATGGACTCTGCAGACTGCATGCTGCCGGACGAAGTGGAAAAGACCGTGGAACTGCTGACCAAGAGCGTAAGCATTCCCATCGCCTTCCATTGTCATAACAACCTGGCCCTGTCTGCGGCCAATGCCTTGGCTGCCTACCGGGGCGGCGCTTCCGTACTGGACGGGGGTCTCATGGGGATGGCCAGAAGCGCTGGGAACCTGCCTACGGAAGCGGGCATTGCGGTGCTGCAAAAATACGGGGAACTGAAACACATCAACCTGTACAGCCTGCTGCAATTCATCAACGATGACTTGGAACCCATCATGAAGAAGGACCATGATTACCATAACCCCATTACGCCCTTTGACCTGGTACTGGGCATTACCGGCCTGCACTCCTCCAAGAGCGCTTTGTTCAAGAAGGTGGCAGCAGAAACGGGCGTTAACCTGTACCAGCTGATGGTGCATACGGCGGTTATTGACCGGAAGAATCCGTCTGAAGACCTGATTCGCAAGGTGGCTGGGGAAATCAAGGCATAAGCCAAGGGCTAAGGAGGTAAATGGAATGTTTGAAGTATTGCTGGCAGGGACGTTCCCTGCAGGGACTTTGGAAAGAATGCAGGCTATGGTAAAGGGTACGGACATCAACATCCGGGCCGTGGTGACCGAAGAAGAATTTGCCAAGGAAAATGACGTGGACGCCATTGTGCTGCGGATTTTGAAGATGCCGCGGCCGGTGATCGAGCGTTTCTCTTCCCGGCTGAAAATGATTATGCGCTGGGGCGTGGGCTATGATGCCGTAGACGTGGCAGCAGCCCGGGAAAAGAACGTGGACGTCTGCAATACGCCGGGGGCCAATGCCTATGCGGTCAGCGAACTGGCAGTGATACTGATGCTGGCGGTGGGCCGGAAATTGATCTGCCATGAACGGAAGCTCCAGGAAGGGGTCTGGAGCCGGGAACTGTACACGGCCCAAAGCAGCTCCCTGAACCACAAGGTGGTGGGGATTGTAGGCGGCGGCAACATCGGCCGTCAGGTGGCTCAGAAGGTACAGGCCTTTGGTGCCACCACCCAGTACTATGATCCGTTCCGGCTGCCGGCAGAAATGGAAAAGGCCTTTCATATGACCTATGTGGATTATGATACCCTGCTGGCCACTTCCGATGTGATTACCTACCATGTGCCCCTGACTGACGGCACCAAGCATATGCTGAACGCCGACAATATCAAGCAGGTGAAGGACGGCGCCATTGTCATCAATACTGCCCGGAGCGGCATTGTGGACGACAGCGTGCTTGTGGAAGCTGTAAAGAGCGGTAAACTGAATGGCGCTGGTCTGGACTGCACCGAGGAATCCCCCATTTCCAAGGAGAACCCGCTGCTCCACGACCCCAACATTGTGGTAACGCCCCATATTGGCGGCACCACCAATGATATCTCCGATTCTATTATGCCCATGATTGTAGAAAATCTGAAGCGGCTGGCGAATGGAGAAGCACCGAAGTACGTGGTGAATCCGGCAAAGTAAGCTTGAAATAAAAAACACTCCTCCTTTATAAAAAGAGACTGCTTGGCAGAAAGTTTTTCGTGCCAGGCAGTCTCTTTTGTCGGCTGCTGGGAGCGGGACGCAGTTGGGGCTTTTGGTATTATCATTCGAAAAAAGCATAATGAAAAATGACGGATTGCTATTTTGCATTTTGCAGAGTGGGTTTTATAATGGAATTAGAATTGTGCGCTGGCGCCTGGGAGCGGGTTTGGCTCTCCCGGCAGCTGCGTGCAAAACGGCGGCAACGCTTTCAGGGTTGCCGGGAAAGGGGCAGGAATGGAATATTTTACGCTGAATAATGGGGTGAAGCTGCCAGCGGTGGGATTTGGAACCTGGGATGTACGGGGTGAGGCCGGCAAACAGGTGATTCTAACGGCGCTGGAGGTGGGCTATCGTCTAATCGATACGGCCCAAATGTACGGGAACGAGGAAATTGTGGGGCAGGCGGTACGGGAAAGCGGCCTTGCCAGGAAAGACGTCTTTATTACTACCAAGCTCTATCGTCCCAGCTGCAGCTACCAAAAGGCCAAGGAGGGCATTGCCAAATCCCTGGAAGCGCTGCAAACGGACTATCTTGATCTGCTGCTGATTCATGAACCCTACGAGCAGGCGCTGGAAATGTACGAAGCCCTAAAGGAAGCCTATGCAGCAGGCAAAGTTCGGGCCATTGGCATATCCAATTTTGAACCTAAAGCTTACGACTGGTTCCTGAAACAGTGTGGGCTGGTGCCTGCGGTCAATCAGGTGGAAGCCCATGTGTATTATCCGCAGCTGGAACTCAAGGCGCAGCTGGACCGCCAGGGCACGCAGATGCAGTCCTGGGGGCCTTTTACCGAGGGGCGGCATAATATCTTTGCCCAGCCGCTGCTGAACCAGATTGGGGAAAAATACGGCAAGACGGCCGGCCAAACGGCGCTGCGCTATCTGCTTCAGAACGGGATTGCTGTAATTCCCAAATCGGTGCACCGGGAGCGTATGGAGGAGAACCTGCATTGTTTGGATTTCCAACTGACGCCGGAGGATATGGCCCAGCTTAGCACGTTGAACGAAGGCCGTTCCTTGTTTGGGTGGTATTAAGGACCTTGACGGGCCGGGCAGAATCTCGGTCGTCTTGGGCTGACAAGTCATTTATGGGAGGCATAGCATGAAAAAACTCTTAACGATGACCCTGACGCTGCTGCTGGTGCTGGGGCTGACGGCCTGCGGCCAAACGACCCAGGGTAATTCGGCTGGCAGCAAGGCGGCTGCGCCTGCGGTCGGAGAAAAGACGGCGGCTGGGGAAACCAATCCCGGCCATTTTGATTTGAAAGCTGGCACGGTGACGCTCAACAGCGGCTATAAAATGCCCATTATGGGTATGGGGACCTATTCCCTCAGCGACCAGGTGTGCTACGATTCCATTACTACTTTCCTCAAAGCGGGAGGGCGGCTGATCGACACGGCCTACGCCTACAACAACGAGGCCGCAGTGGGTCGGGCCATCCGGGACAGCGGGGTGCCCCGGGAGGAAATCTTTGTGATTACCAAGCTGTATCCCAGCCAGTATGGGGACCCTGAGGCGGCCATTACCCAGGCGCTCAATACCCTGAATATCGGTTATATCGACATGCTGCTGCTGCACCATCCCGGGGAAGGGGATGTGAAAGCCTACCAGGCCATGGAAAAGGCGGTGGCAGCGGGGAAAATCCACTCCATTGGCTTGTCCAACTGGTACCAGGCGGAGCTGGAGAAATTCCTGCCCCAGGTGCAGATTACGCCGGCCCTGGTGCAAAACGAAATCCATCCCTATTACCAGGAGCCGGACGTGGTGCCCTATATCCAGAAACTGGGTATTACGGTCCAGGGCTGGTATCCGTTGGGCGGCCGGGGGCATAACCAGGAACTGCTGGGGGATAAGACCCTGGCGGCCATTGCCAAAGCCCACGGGGTTACGCCTGTCCAGGTGATTCTCCGGTGGAATCTCCAGCGGGGCGTGGTGGTGATTCCCGGTTCCAGCAATCCCAAGCATATCAGGGAAAATCTGGATTTGTTGGGCTTTAGCCTGACGGACGAGGAAATGGCGCAAATTGCGGCACTGAATCGGAACGAGAAACACGATTGGTATTAAAAAACTGCGTGGCACGAACAGGCTTCGTGTCACGCAGTTTTTTTGTCTTAGCGGTACTTTTTATCCATGGTATGGAGGATTTGGGCGGCAGCCCGGACATCCTCGGTGGTAATGCCCTTGTAGAAAATCATCCGGACGAATTTGTCCAAAATGGGGTTAATCAGGAGGCCTTGTTCCTTGGCCTTGCGGCAGAATTCGTGGTTGGACAGGCCGGTGGGGGTGACATCCAGCAGCAGGATATTGGTCTGGACGGCTTTGGGGTTCGGGGATACGATGGCGTTCAAATCCTGGAGCAGGGAAGCGCACAGGGCACAGTGGTCGTGGTCCTCCTGGAGCCGGTCCCGGTTGTGCTCCAGGGCATAAATGCCGGGGGCTGCAATGATGCCGGCCTGGCGCATACCGCCGCCAATCATTTTCCGGGTATCCCGGGCCTCCCGGATGAAGGCATTGGTGCCGCAGAGCAGGGAGCCAATGGGGGCCGCCAGGCTCTTGGACAGGCTGAAATCTACGGAATCCGTGTACTGGCACAGCCGGGCCACGGTGGTTTTAAGGTGCAGGGCGGCATTAAAAATCCGCACGCCATCGGTGTGGACGGGCACGTGGTACTGTTGGGCCAATGTGTAGATCTGTTTCAGGCTTTCTTCCGTAATGCAGGTGCCGCCAGAGAAATTATGCGTATTTTCCAGGCAGAGCAGGGAAATACCGCCTTTTTTCAATTGGTCTTCAATGACATTCAGGTCCGGCTGGAAATCTTCATCCAGAGGGTACGTAGCCCGCTGGAGCTGGCCAAAGCGGGGAGAAAAAGCGGTTTTCTCGCTTTTGTCCAGGTGCTGGAGATTGTTGACCAGTACACGGTCTCCTGGCCGGCACCAGGTAAGCAGGGCCGTCAGATTGGTCATACTGCCGGAACAGCAGAGCAGCCCCGCTTCCTTGCCGGTAAGGGAAGCTGCCAGGTCTTCCAGTTTGTTTACCGTGGGGTCCTCGCCCCGGCCATTTTCGTCAATGCGTCCGTCATCGCCTACCGGGGCGGTGAGGATGGTTTCCAGCATGGGCAGGTCAGGCTGGGTTAAGGTGTCGCTGCGCAAATCAATCATAGGGGGCCTCCGTAACAGGGAATAAAAAAATAGACAATTTTATTATAGTGTAGAATAGGAGAAGTGCAAAGAATAAAATAAAGGGAGGAAAGAAATAAATATTTGTCCATATAAACGAACTTATATGTGTCGAAAATGAGAAAAGTAAAATTTAAAAAGACAAAAGTACGCGTGTAAAAGCACTGTAACAAAAGAATACACAAAATAACAGGTACATGAGTGTATAAAATAAAACGAAAAATAACAAGGAAAATACGAACATTTCCCTATAGAAGGAAAAAGTTGAAACAGGTTTATAGCATATAATATTATAATATTATAATGTTTCAGCAACGCTGAAAATAGGGAGGAGATTGCAGTGACTTGGCAAATGTGGTTGGTAATTGGATTGTTTTTCTGGGTGTTTATTGCCCTGAATTGGAAGATTGCTGATCCGATTATCGTGGGGATTTCGATTCCTACAATACTTGCGCTGACCGGGATTTTGAATCCGGCAACGGCTTTTTCGGATTTTTCCAATTCAACCTGTATGTTCTTTATGAGTATGTTTGTCATTGGACGGGCCATTATGAAAACCGGCCTGGCAGACACCATCGGCAGTACCATCATTAACCTGATTGGCAGGACGGAAAGACGGCTGACCCTGAGTGTGGCGGTAGTTTCTGCCAGCATGAGCGCCTTTTTGAACGATACAGGGACCACCGGGTGCCTGATGCCCATTGTAGGGGCTATGGCCCAAAAGGCCCATGTGAAGCTGTCCCGGATTTACATGACCTTGGCTTTCTTTGCTTCCATGGGCGGTACTATCACTCTTGTGGGTACCACACCCCATATCATTGCCAGCGGCCTCTTGGAAAAAGCCGGGTATCAAGGCTATGGCTTCTTTGAATTTACCAAAGTAGGTCTCCCCATTACCATTATCGGCGGGCTGTATATGTACTTTATTGGCAGCAAAATGCTCCCTGAAGTAGAAACCAGTTATGACGATGTACCGCCGGTAGCCAAGAAGGATAAACGGGGCATGGTGATTACGTCTCTGGTCTTCATTATTTTGGTGGTAGCTATGGCTACCAAGATTATGCCTTTCCATTTGGCTGCTGTATTGGGCAGTATCATTGTGGTAGTTACCAAATGCATTACCGTAGATGATGCCATTTCTTCTTTTAGTATGCCTACCCTGTTCCTGGTAGCCGGTGTGTTCCCCTTGAGCGGCGCTATGGCAAAGACGGGTGTAACCCAAATGCTGATTGGTTTCCTGGGTCAATATACCTCTTCCGTAAGCCCCTATGTGGGAATCCTTTTGATTTCCGGCCTGACGGCTTTCCTGACCCAGTTTATGATGGGCACGTCCTTGTCCGCTATTATGCTGCCCTTGGGCATTGTGTACGCCCAATCCCTGAACTTGGATCCTCGGGGTGTGGTTATGGCCATTGCCGTGGCATCTTCCTTGGCGTTCTGCACACCTTTTGGCACTGGGCCCAACCTGCTGGTGTGGAAACCCGGCGGCTATGAAATCAAGGATTATTTCAAGGTGGGCCTGCCGCTGGTAACCCTGGCTTGGCTGGTAGCTTCCACCATTATCTGGTATTTTTACGAATTTATGAAATAAAGAAGAAAATTTGAGGAGGTCTTGAAAAATGTTTTTGCTGAATGAACGTGTACAAGGTGTGACTCCGGAACTATTGGATTTGTATGAAAAGGTTTGTCCTTCTACCATTGGTCATATGACTGACTTTGGTTTCATTACCGGGCTAAAGCCCTTCCAGAGCAACTTCCATTTTGTGGGCAATGCGGTAACGGTGCAGCTGCCCCATATGGATTCCATTGCCATCCATAAGGCCGTGGATGTGGTAAAACCGGGAGATGTGCTGTGCGTCAATACTTGCAGTGAATACGACCGGGCTCCTTTGGGCGAACTGGTGGGCTATGCCTATAAGACCAAAGGCGTGGCTGGGGTTATTATTGATGGCTGCATTACAGACGTGAAAGCCTTGAAGGAAATGGGACTCTTGATTTATTCCTATGGCGTCAGCGCCCTGACTACCCGCAGCCTGGGTATTGAAGGCATGATCAATGTACCCATTGCTATCCAGAATGTAGTGGTAAAACCTGGTGACCTGGTGGTGGCTGATGATGATGGCATTTTCGTAGTGGATCCCAAGTTTGCCAAGGAATACGGCGAACGGGCCATTGCCAAACAAAATGGCGAACCGGCTACCAAAAAGCGCATTGACGCTGGAGAAAGCCTGCCCCATATCAACGGAAACTACAAATATTTTGAGAAAGCGTGAGCGGGATGGAAGCGTTATTAGAAGTAGAGGCGAAAGCCTTTATAGAACAAGATCAGGAGTATATCCGGTCTTTCCGCCGGAATATGCATCAGCATCCGGAGCTGAGTTATAAGGAATTTGCAACAACCCAGCGGATTGCTGCAGAATTGGAAAAACTGCCAGGTGTGGAAGTAACTACCTGGGAAGGAAAAACCGGAGTAATGGGTGTTCTGAAAGGTGGTAAACCCGGTAAGGTGTTGGCTCTGCGGGCGGACATCGATGCTCTGCCCATGACCGAAAAATCCGGACTGCCTTTCCACTCCTTGGAGTCCGGGGTGGCCCATAGCTGTGGCCATGACCTGCATACTTCTGTACTGTTGGGTACGGCCCGGGCAATGAGCCAGGTCCGGGAAAATCTGCCAGGTACAGTGAAGTTTATTTTCCAATGTGCGGAAGAAGCTTTGGGTGGTTCCGAAAGCATGATTGAACGGGGTGTCCTGGACGACCCTAAGCCAGACGCTATTTTTGGGCTTCATACTTGGCCTTTCCTGCCGGCAGGTACCATTGGCTTTAAAGCTGGTTCCTTTATGGCTTCGGCGGATTCTTTAGATGTGGTTATCGAAGGAAAATCCGGTCATGCGGCCCATCCAGACAACTGTGTGGATCCTATTGTGGCTGCAGCTGCGGTTATCCAAGGGGTGCAGAGCATTGTCTCCCGGGAATTGCCGCCTACCAAGGGCGCGGTGGTTTCCTTCTGCGTAATCCAGGGCGGTACGGCTCGGAACGTGATTGCGCCTTCCGTTACTTTGCAGGGAACGGTGCGTACCACGGATACGGAGGTGCGCAACAGCATGGAAGTACGGCTGCGCCGAATTATTACTTCCATTGCTGCAGGGTATCGCTGCGAAGCCAAGATTACCTACACCAAGGGGCCGGCTCCGGTTATGAATGATGCGGCACTGACGGATTTGGCTCGGAACGCGGTAAAGGCTGCCTTAGGCGAAGAACAGGTCAGCGAGCTGGCAGAACCCTCCCTGGGAAGTGAGGATTTCTCTGCCTACCAGGAACGGATTCCTGGGGTGCTGTACCGTTTGGGCACGGCCAATGACAATCCCCAGTCCAAACTGGGGATGCACAATCCGGCCATTATTTTTGACGAAAAAGCTCTGCCTACGGGTATTACGGCAATGACTTCTGTTGCCCTTGCCTATCTGGAAAAATGATATAATGAGGTGCGCAGGAAAATGTAAGGTTTTCCGGCGCACCCTTTTTCCAAAGGGGATAACCCAAGAAGGCGAGTGGAACATATGGCAGAACCATTGCATGAAAAAATCTATCAATATCTGTATCAAAAAATACAAAAGCATGAATACGAGGAAGGAGAAAAGCTGCCCACGGAAAGTGAGCTGAGCGATTTCTTTCAAAGCAGCAAGGCGCCGGTACGCCAGGCGTTGGAAAAATTGGGACTGGAAGGTTTTATCGTCCGCCGGCCGGGCAAAGGCACTTATGTAGCCGTTCATCAGGCCTGGCCCCATTTAAATCTGGGGGGCTTTGGACAGGAGTTTTCCGAGAAGTCGGCGCTGATCTATTGCAGAACCTTAAAGGTAGAGGAAGAACCCCTGCCTGCCTTTTTACAAGGAGAACCGGGTTTGGAAAACTGCTTGACCATTACAGGGGTAACCCGGGTTCGGTATTATAAAAGCAAGCCCCTGTACTATTTGCACCATTATGTGGCCGGGTTGGAACGGGAGCTGATTCAGCAGGAAGGAAATTTTGCTTCCATGCTGGCCTTGTATGATAAGTACCATCGGGCCATTGGGCAGACGGCGGAAGTCTTGGAAGCCGTAGGGGCCCAGGGAGAAGCGGCAAAGCAGCTGCAGGTGCCGGAGGGAACTCCGGTGATGCAGGTAAGCCGGAAAACGTATGGGCAAGATGGCAGATTGGTTGAATACGTACGATTTTATGTACTGACAGCGGACTGGAAGTACCGGACCAGCTACAAGAACCGGGAATAAGGTCCGTCAAGCAATAATGGATGGGAGGCTGGAATATGGATACCAACACATTGGTAGAGAAGTATGAGCAAGAGATGATTGGGGTGCGGCGCACGATTCATCAGCATCCGGAACTAAGCAACAAGGGGTTTGAGACCACCAAACGGATTGAGAAGTTCCTCAGAGACTGTGGCATTGAGGTGCTGGAGGTGGGCATGAAGACGGGCTGCATCGGGCTCTTAAAGGGCGGCAAACCCGGCAAGGTAGTGGGCCTGCGGGAAGATATTGATGCCCTGCCCATTGTGGAACAGACAGGGCTGCCTTTTGCCTCCTGTGAGGAAGGGGTAATGCATGCCTGCGGTCACGACATCCATCAGACGGTGCTGATGTACACGGCCAAGGCCTTGTCCGAAATCAAGGACGAATTGGCTGGTGATGTGCTGTTTATCTTCCAGCCGGCTGAAGAAGCGCTGTATGGTGCTTTGGAAACCTTGGCAACGAAGTTCTACGAAAAGGTTCATCCGGACGTGCTGCTGGGGCTGCACTGCTCTCCAGAATGGGATGCAGGAACCATTGGGGTCATCAAAGGACCGGCCAATGCGTCTTCAGATTTTCTTACGGTGACGGTAACCGGTAAGGCTGGGCACGGGGCCCACCCGGAAAACTTTGTGGATCCCATTATGATCAGCGGGTATCTGCTGGCGGAACTCCAAACGGTGGTATCCCGGGTGAACCGGCCGGTATTTCCGGCAGTGCTGACCTTTGGCTCCATTCATGGGGGCAAGGCTGGCAATGTGGTGCCGGAAAAGGTGGAAATGGTGGGAACTCTGCGTTCCCTGGAACCCAATAGCCGGAAACTGATGCATGAAGAAATCAACCGGATTGTGGAACATGGGGCTGCGGCCTTTCGGGGCAAAGGAACGGTAAAATGGGACGATGGTATGCCGCCGCTGATTAACGATGATAAGGTCATTGATGCTGTGGTGAAGGCTGCCGGGGAGACCATTGGAGCGGAGAACGTAAAACCCATTCCCTATCCTTCCACCGGGTCCGACGACTTTTCCTGGATGTTCCCCAAGCTGTGTCCGGGAGCCCAATTCCGTTTAGGCACGGGCAACAATGAGGACAGCAATACCCGTTGGGGACTGCATAATCCGAAAAACGTATTCGATGAAAAGGCTTTGGCCACAGGGGTGAAAGTCCTGGTGCAGTTTACCCGGGACTATCTGGGCTAAGTCACTGAAAACAGGGGGAGGAAGCCAATGAAAGCGAAGGAATTTCCACAAACAGTTGCACTTTTGTTTTTCTTGATTTGTTTTGCGGCCGTATTGACCTGGATCCTGCCGGCAGGGGAGTTTGATACCCAGAAGGTGGGGAATGTAACCCGGGTAGTAGCAGGTACGTATCATGCTGTTAAGCAGACGCCTCAGGGACCCTTTGCGGTACTGAATGCGGTAGTTATCGGTTTCCAAAGAGCGGCTGTGCTGTTTGCCATGGTGCTGTTTACGGGCTCCGCGGTGCACATGATGCAAAAAAGCGGGGCTGTAGAAGTAGCTTTTAAATCTTTGACCACGGGCGGCAAAACAGCCAACCTGGGTGCCATTATTTTCGTAATCATGGCCTTCATGTCCGTAGGCGGCGCCACCGGCGTATTTGCCAATCCTACGGTAGCGTTGATCCCTATCGGCATGGTGGTAGCCAAGACCATGGGATTGGATGCAGCGGCCGGCTTTATGATGATTTACCTGGGTGCCTATTCCGGCTTCAACGTAGGCTGGGCCAATCCGTCCACCCTAGGGGTTGCGCATCCTATTGCGGAATTGCCGGTGTTCTCCGGGATGTCCGTGAGGTTTGTGTTCCATGCGGTGAACTTCGTCTTGAACTATCTGTTTGTTATGCGGTATATCAAGGGGATTCAAAAGAACTACACCACCAGTCTTTGCTACTATGACGGCATGGCAGAAGCTGACGTTATGGGGGATAAGCTGGGCGAAACCGTGGAAAGCTCCGGTAAAATGACTGGAGTACAGAAATTCTGCATGGGTACTATGATTCTGGCCATTGTGGCTATCATGACCGGTGCAGTAGTCGCCAAGTGGGGGAACCAGCAGATTGCGGCCATTATGTTCCTGGCGGTAATCCTTCAGGGGGCTGCCCAAAAGCTGGGGGTCAACGGTACCACCAAGGAATTTATCGAAGGGTGCAAACCCATGTTGAATGCGGCTTTCATCATCGGCTTTGCCAATGGCATCTCCGTTATCCTGAAAGACGGGCACATCCTGAATACCATTGTGTACTATTTGTCCATTCCCATTGGGATGTTCGGCCCGGTGGTGGGCGCCATTCTGATGTTCTGGGCCAACCTGTTCATCAACCTGTTCATTCCTTCCGGTTCCGGCCAGGCTGCTGCGGTAATGCCGCTGATGGTGCCGCTGGCCGACCTGACGGGAATTACCCGGCAGGTAGCTGTGCAGGCCTTCCAGTTTGGTGATGGCTTGTCCAACTGTATCGTTCCTACGGCAGGGACCATCATGGGCTCCCTGGGGATTGCAGGCATTGCCTACAATCGGTATGCCAAATGGTTTGCTCCTTTCCTGCTGCTGCAGAGCATCCTGGCCTCCATTGCGCTGGGAGTCTTACAGGTTGCTGGTTGGACGGGACTATAAGCATATAGAAAATCCGGAGTGCAAACTCCGGATTTTTTTGTGCACAAAAAGCGAGAAAACCTGCTTTTCCTATGATTCCTTTTTGGTATAATAAGAGTTAGAGAGAAAATATGCAGCATAGCTTAAATACAATCGAATAACAGGTATTTCTGGTCGATGGCGGGACTGGCAGCAGGGCAGCAAGGGAGTTCACCGCGCTGGTAACCGGGAAGGCTTGGTATTCAATCGCAAAGAGAGTGGGAGCGTTCACATGGAAAAGAAAGTCTATGATACGTATGTACAGATTCTAAGAAATGAATTGAAGGTTGCCCTGGGCTGCACGGAACCCATTGCCATTGCCTACGCAGGGGCCAAGGTCCGGGAAGTGCTGGGTCAGATGCCCGAGCATTTGGAAGTGGGCTGCAGCGGCAACATCGTCAAGAACGTGAAGGCGGTAACGGTGCCCAATTCCGGCGGCCAGCGGGGGATTCAGGCTGCAGCTGCCATGGGTGTTATCGGAGGAGATGCTTCCCAGGAACTGGCGGTGTTGGAAGCGGTAAAACCGGCGGATATTGAAAAATGCAAAGCGCTTTTAAAAACAGATTTTGTAGACTGTAACCTGGTAGAAAATGTGGCTAATCTTTATATTGATATCAAAGCTACCGCAGGGGAACATTCTGCAGAAGTGGAAATCCAGGATTACCATTCCAACATTACGAAAATCGTCAAGGACGACCAGGTGCTGCTGAACCGGGACAATGCCGCCGGCAAGGAAGCTGCACCGGTGGGACCGGACAAGAGCCTGCTGAACGTAAAGGATATCTTGGAATTTGCTGATACGGTGGATCTGAAAGAGGTTCAGGACGTACTGGAACGGCAGATTGAATACAATACGGCCATCTCTGAAGAAGGACTGAAGCATCCCTACGGGGCTGAAATCGGACGGACTTTGATGGAAGACTTTGATACCAGCAAGGTGGAAGTCCAGGCCAAAGCGCTGGCTGCGGCGGGCTCCGATGCCCGGATGAGCGGCTGCCCCATGCCGGTGGTAATCAACTCCGGCAGCGGCAACCAGGGGATTACGGTGACCATGCCGGTGGTGGTGTATGCCAAATACTACCATATTCCCCAAGAGAAACTGTACCGGGCGCTGATTGTCAGCAACCTGATTTCTATTCACCAGAAACGGTATATCGGCAGCCTGTCCGCCTACTGCGGGGCTACCAGTGCGGCCTGCGGCAGCGGGGCCGGCATTGCGTACATGATGGGCATGAACTACGAGGAAATCAGTGAAGTCATCACCAACAGCATTGCCACCATCGGTGGCATGGCCTGCGATGGTGCCAAGTCTTCCTGTGCGGCTAAGATTGCGGCCGCAGTGGAATGTGCTACGGTGGCCATCCATATGGCCCGGAAGAAACGGGCTTTCAAGAGCGGCGAAGGCTTGGTGAAAGATAATGTAGAGGAGACCATTGCGGCCATCGGTGATATGGGCCGGGTGGGGATGAAATCCACGGACGTGGAGATTCTGAACATTATGCTGGATAAAATCAAGCCACTAGAGAACAAGAGATAAAGGACTAGCAGAGGAAAACTTTCTCCGTCAGCCCCCTTTCCACCACCCTTTGGGCGGTTCCCCTTCCCCGAGTGGTTCGCATTGTACCAATCAGCCGCGCTCTTCGAGCTTGCTTCTTGGAATGCTATCACAGAGGTCGCATTAGCCGGTCCTCCATTGCTGCCTTGATGTGGACGACCGGATGCGACTCCCAAACGTGGAAGGTAGTGGCTGCCACCTCCTCCAACGCTTTGCGCTCATATCCAATTATCAAGGCTGTAAGCCGCAGAGAATTGGTTAATATGAGCCATGTGATAGCGGCCTGCAAAGCGAACCCGTAGGGTGAAGCTGCGCAGCGAGCCGCGAACCACTGGAGGAGCCTGTAGTAGAAAAAATCATTGTGGCCATTGGTGATATGGGCCGGGTGGGAATGAAATCCACGGATGTGGAGATTCTGAACATTATGCTGGATAAGATTAAGCCGCTGGAGAACAAAAACTAAAGATTCATGGGGGAACTGTCGGGTTTGTGCCTGCGTGCTATAATACCTGTAGAAACCCAAAGGAGGAATATCCTATGATTACAATGTATGGAAGCCGCATTTGCATCGATTGCCGGAATTTCCTGGCGCTCATGGCCAGCCGGAAGCTGGAAAAGGAGTTCCAACTGGTAGATATTACGGAAAATACCACCAATATGAAGCGGTTTTTGACCCTGCGGGATCATCAGCCGGTCTTTGCAGGGGTACGGACCCGGGAGCCGGAAAGCGGCATCGGGATTCCGGCCTTCCAGAAGGAAGATGGAACGCTGACGTTAAGCGAGGACGAAGCGCTGTCCTGGATTGGCCAGCCGCCTATGACGGAAGCGGAACACGTGGAGAAAAGATAAAAAACGGCAGCAAAAAGCCCTGGAGCATCAGCAGATGCTTCAGGGCTTTGTCTATTTTAGGTTAGTCTTCCGGATCAAACAGGAACAGGCGGTGGCGTTTGTCGGTGGCCAGTTTGGTAAACCGGTCATATTGCCGCAGTACGTCTACAATCAGTTCTTCTTTTTTCATATAGCGGACGGGGTAGCCAATGCGGCCATCGGCAAAGTAGCTGACGGGCACGTACATGACTTCCCGGTTGATTTGGGGCATGGCCGGGTTTTCGGTAGCAAATTCCGATACGTCGGTTTCCTGGCACATGACACCGTAGGTAAAGTTCCGCATGGTGCTTTGGACAATGGTAAATTCGGCCCTGGGCATATTGTAGGGGCCGTTCATCTTTACCGTGGCTTTGACTCCATAGTTTTCCATTTCTTGGGCCAGTTCCTTAAAGGCAGGAACAGCGGTGTTCCGGATAAAGTCCCGGGCGTGATTCAGGTCCGGGGAAATGGCCATGGAATGCAGCCGGTCCTGCCAGGCGGAGCCGGTCCAATAGGAGGTGCAGGCGGACAGGCCGCGGCCAAAGTAGTCTTCGTCTACCAGGAGGCCTTTGAACAGGCAGAAGCACAGCAGCAGGAGAATCAGCAGGAAGGGCAGGGCCATAACCATATTCATGGCCTGGAGGGCGTCCAGACCGCCGGTGTACAGCAGCAGGATGGCCAGGGCTGCCAGTACGGCGCCCCAGAGAATGCTCTGCCAACGGGGGAATTGGGTACCGCCGGAGGAGGCAATGCCGTTTACCACGAAAATCCCTGAGTCGGCGGAGGTTACAAAGAACAGGGTAATGACCACAATGGACAGAAAGGAGGTAATCTGGCTGAAGGGCAGCTGGTGCAGGAAGGCAAACAGCATACTTTCGGTCTGCCCGGTAAGGCCGGACAGGATGCCCTTGTGGGTCAGGTCCACCCAAATGGCGGTGTTGCCGAAAACCGTCATCCACAGCAGGTTAAATACCGTGGGCACCAGGAGTACGCCCAGGATAAATTCCCGGATGGTGCGGCCCTTGGAAATCTTGGCGATGAACATGCCCACAAAGGGGGACCAGGTAATCCACCAAGCCCAGTACATAACGGTCCAGGAAGTGAACCAACCCTCGTTTTGGGGGTCGTAGGCAAAGGTCCGGAAGCTCAGGGGAACCAGGTTGGCAATGTAGGCGCCCAGGTTTTCCGTAAATGCATTCAAGGTGAAAACCGTGGGACCGGCCAGCAGAACAAACAGCATCAGGCCAAAGGCCAGCAGCAAATTGATTTCACTCAGATACCGGACGCCTTTGCTGACGCCAGAAATTGCAGACAGAATGGAGCAACTGGTGCAGACCAGAATGATGAGTACCAGGGTGGAGGGCTGGACGGAATCGATCAGGTGGATTTCCTTAAAGCCCGCCGCCAGCTGCAGGGCACCGTAGCCCAGGGTGGTAGTGATACCGAAAATGGTACAGGACAGGGCCACCACGTCGATGAAGCGGCCGATGGGGCCGTTGACCTTATCTTTCAGGATGGGGAAGAAGGCCCGGCGTACGGTCAGGGGCACGTGGTAACGGAACCCGAAGTAGGCCAGGGCCAAGCCCAGGACGCCATAAATGGCCCAGGCGTGGATGCCCCAATGGAAGAAGGTATTCAGCATGGCGGTTTTGGCCTGGTCATTGACAGACAGACCGGCGTGAAGGGGCTGGGCAAAATGGGAAATGGGTTCCGCTACCCCAAAGAACATCAGCCCAATGCCCATGCCGGCCGCAAACAGCATGGCCAGCCAGGAGAAGAAGGAGTGCTCCGGTTCGTCATCATCGTTGCCCAGACGAATATTCCCCAGGTTGCTGACGCAGAGAATCAGCAGAAAAATCACGAAGAAAGAGGCTCCCAGGATGAACAGCCAGCCGGTAGAGCTGGTAATCCAATGCCGGGCCTGGGTCAGATAGGTTTCGGTGATTTCTGGAAAGGCTGCACAGCCAAATACTACGGTGAAAATAATGATGATGCTGGGAAGGGTAATTCCCGGATCAAACGAAGTATACTTTTTCAATTTTTCCCATGTGCTCAATAGGATTCCCCCTTTTGGAAATGCGTTTGTTTAGAATGACAAAAAACATGCGTTTTCGCTTTCAAAAATATGCGTGTTTTGATACAAATTATCATACATAATAACTAATTATACCACAAAATGTATTAAAATTGCTAATTTAGCAAAACGTTAAATGCATAAGAAAGTTATAAAAACCGAAAACCCGCATGGAGACTGGACTTGTAGGTCAGAAAAAAATACGGTTTTTGCATGCAATTGGACGCAAAAATGGCGAAAAAACCGTCAGTTTTTGCAGGCACAAGGAGTGACCTACAGGGGAGTATGGTTTTTGGCCAGCGAGAAAAAATTGAGGATAGGTATAAGCCCCAGTTTATCTTGGTGTACGAATTCCTGCCTTTTACAAAGGGGGGCCTTCGCCGTATAATCAAGGTAAGGGCAGGACGGCGGCAGTGGGCCGCCAGGGTCCAGTCCGCGTAACCCATCGTTTGCAGGTGTTTTTCTAAGGAGGGATACTATGGATTTAGGTTTAAAAGATAAAGTGGTTTTGGTGATGCATTCGGCTTCTGGCTTGGGCAAGGGAATTGCCACGGAAATGGCCAGGGAAGGGGCCAAAGTGGTGCTGGCTACTTCCGGGCCCTACGAACAGCGGATGCGGGACGTGCAGGAAGAAATTGCCCAAAAGACCGGCAACCGGCCGGAAGGGTTTGTGTGCGACCTGCTGCACCCGGAAGAAATTACCCGTTTGGTGGATCAGGTGGTCAGCCAGGTGGGGGATATCTGGGCGCTGGTGAATGTATGCCCTGGGCCCAAGCCCGGCACCTTTGACAAGTTTGGCGATGAGGACTGGGAGGAGGCCTTCCACCTGTGCCTGCTGTCCTATGTGCGCACCATTCGGGCGGTACTGCCTTCCATGAAGCGCCTGGGCGGCGGCCGGATTCTCAACAGCACGTCCTCCTCGGTAAAGGACTGCCTGGATAATCTGCTGCTGTCCAATACCATGCGCATGGGTGTGGTGGGGATGAGCAAGACCCTGGCCCGGGAAGTGGGGCCTGACAACATCCTGGTGAACGTGATTGGACCGGGGCGGGTAGCTACCAAGCGTATTGACCAGCTGAATAGAATTCGTGCTGAAAAGCAGGGACTGTCCCTGGAAAAGGTGGAAGAAGACGATATGGTGAACTTCCCCCTGGGCCGCTACGGCACCACGGAAGAATACGGCCGGTTGGCTGCCTTTCTGTGCAGCGAGGCCAACAGCTACGTATCCGGACAGACCATTCTGCTGGATGGCGCCATGACCAAGGCGTATTAAGAGCTTTTGTAAAAACTGGATTCTCCTCTGAACGGCGGGGAATCCATTTTTTTTGTTGCATACTATTCCTAATGGGAATGGGAAAAGGTTATTTTTCTTCATTTTTCAGCATACCCTTCGAATCTTATAATAAATACATAAATAGATTCGGAAAACTCTGAACAAATGAAGGAGGAAGTATCATGTCAATGGCGCTGGTGGCGCTCCTGTTTCTTCTGGGAGCCATTGTGCTGGGCTTTGTGAAAAAGTCCAATGTGGGATTGATCTGTTTGGGACTTACGGTGATTTTGGGCCGGCTGGGGAATATTCCCTTGGGCAAAATGTACGGTGGGTTTCCGGGAAAGTTGTTCCTGACCCTGCTGGGAACTATGTTTTTCTTTAGCCTGCTTCAGGAAAACGGTACCTTGGAAAAGGCTTCCAAGAAACTGACCCGGCTGTGCGGTACCAAGGTGTTCCTGGTGCCCATTGTGATTTATCTGGTAAGCTATATTCTCTCGGCCATTGGACCTGGAGCCATCAGTGTCCAGACGGTGATGGTGCTGTTTGCAGTGCCGCTGGCCTTCCAGCTGGGGGTAAGCCCCATTCTTATGGGAGTCATGGCCATTCTGGGTGCTGTGGGCGGTACGGCGTCTCCCATTGCCCTGACGGGAATCATTGTGGGGGATTTGCTCAGCGAAATGAACGTGGCCATGCCGGGCAATGCCATTTTCCTGGGGGTAACCGCGGCCAACGTGATGTGCGCCCTGGTGGTGTATCTGCTGTTTAAGGGCTGGAAGCTCCGGGGGGAAAGTACCCAAAGCCAGGAAGCCATTGCTTTTGACGGCATTCAGAAATTCAGCCTGCTGCTGATTGCCATTTTGTTTGTGGCTGTGGTAGGCTTCTCCCAGGATGTGGGCTTTGTCTGCTTTACCCTGGCTTTTGTGCTGCTGATGACGGGCAAGGTGGACGAGAAGGCGGCGGTGAAGCGGCTGCCCTGGAATACGTTGATCCTCATCTGCGGCATCAGCGTGCTGATGAACCTGGTGAAGCTGCTGGGGGGTATCGATTTGATGGCCAAGGGTCTGGCCTACTTTATGAACCAATATACGGCGGCAGCCTTTATGGGGATGACCGGGGGTATTATGTCCTGGTTCTCCAGCGCCAACGGAGTGGTGTTCCCCACGCTGATTCCTACGGTGTCCAAGGTGGCAGCCAATGTAGGCGGGGCATCTCTTATCCAGATGGTGGCAGCCATTGTGTGCTCGGCTACTGTGGCGGGCATCAGTCCCATGTCCACCGGCGGTTCCCTGATTATGGCCGGGGTGGCCCAGGAAGAACGGGGAAAAGCGGAAGAAGCTGGTTTGTTTGCTAAATTGTTTGGCCTGTCCGCCCTGTGCGTGGTGATTGTTTTTGCCTTCACCCTGGCTGGCGGTCTGAAATTCTTGTCCTAGGAGGAAACGCTATGACCATTTATGTAGGTTCCCGGACTACCAAAGCCAGAAAGGCGGAGGGAGAAGGGATTACAGTATACGAAGAAAAAGGCGGGAGCTGGCAGAAGTTCCAAACGCTGCCCTGTCTGGAAAATCCGTCCTATTTCTGCGGCAACCGGGCGGGCAGCCGGCTGTACGCCATCCATGGGGATGGGTGCACGGCCACTGCTCTGGCAAGAGCCAAGGACGGCACGCTGACCGAACTGAACACGGTGCCGGTGTACGGCACTAACCCTGTGCATTTGGTGCTGAGCCCCAAGGAAACGTCCCTGTACGTGGCCAGCCTGGAAACCGGCAGTGTGGCCCAGGTGGCGGTGGAAGCGGACGGGAGTCTGGGCGCTGTTCGGCAGCTGACCTTTGTGCCCGGGCAGCCCGGCCATGGGTACGTTTCCCATCCCCACCAAGTATGTCTGGATCCCAGTGGCCGCTGGCTGCTGGTACCGGCCCAGGGCCGGGACCACGGGGTGGGCGGGGTAACGGTGTACGCCATTCATCCGGAAACGGAAGAATTGGAAGCCCGTTTCTTCTGGCAGGCACGGCCTGGTGCAGAACCCCGGCATATGGCCTTCCATCCCAATGGGAAGTTTGTGTACCTGGTGAACGAAAAGGACAGCACGGTGCTGTTCTTCCACTTTGACCCGGAAACGGGGAGTCTGGAACCCCAGCAGCTGCTTACCAGCCTGCCGGAGGATTACTTTGGTCCCGGCTGGGCCAGCGGAATCGTTATGGGGAAAGGGGGCCAGGCACTGTACGTGTCCAACCGGACCCACGACTCGGTGACGGTGTATGCCCTGGAGCCGGAAACTGGCCGGATGACCTATGTCCAGAACGTGCTGACCGGGGGCCGTCAGCCCCGTTTCATCGGGCTGAATCCGGAGGGTACGGAGCTGGTGGCGGCCAACGAGCTGACCCATACCCTTAGCCGGTTTGCTGTCCAAAAAGCTGGAACGCTGGTAAAGAAAACGGAGGAAATTCCTGCGGGTTCGCCGGTGTGCGTGTGGTGGCAGGCCTAAAGCAACAAGAAAAAAGCAGTCTTGTGAACGGAAGCGGCGTTCACAAGGCTGCTTTTGTTTTTAGCGGACAATTGTTCCTGGACGGCGGGCCTTCAGGGCTGGAAGTTTTCCAGGGCCAGATTGGCGGTGAGCCAGCTTTGGGCCAGGGGAAGCAGGCGGCGGCCGCTGTCGGTCAGGCTGGTTTCCCGGGCGCCCTGGCGGCGGGCAATCAGGTCTGCGCCCACCTGGCGTTCCAGCTGCTTTAGCCGGTAGCTGACGGTGGCCTGGGATACGTAGAGCAGGCGGGAGGCTTTGCTGATGTTTTTGACCTCAGCCACAGCCAAAAAGGTTTCAACCAGATCTTTTTCCATGCTAAGCCTTCCTTTCTGCCCTTTGCTGGGCACGGTCCTGAAATGTTGGAAAAAACGCTGCTCCAGTCTGGAGACCGTCAGAGGGTGAAGGTTTTGAACGGTACTGGAGCCAGCGTTTTGTCTTGCTCTTATCATAGCAAAAATCTGAAATTTTGGCGAAATGATATTTTGGTATGTACTTATATGAATTTATTTATAGCTCCAGGAAAACTTGAAAATTTTCCTGGAGCTATAAGCTGTGGGTTATACGAGTATATAAGATTACGACTTTTACGGACGGGAGTGGGCTTGCTATAATCAAAAGAGGGACCCAATTCTTATAATGACTGGATTAAAGAAAGGTCCAAATTGCCGCCGGAAAGAACGAATACGACTTTTTCTTCCGGGGTAACGTGGAGTTTGCCGCATTGAATGGCGGCGAGACCGATGGAGGAAGAAGGTTCTGCCAGTACCTTGCCTTCTGTCAGCAGCAGTTTCATGGCGGGCAGCAGGGCTTCTTCGGGAATGTCCAATACTTCATCTACTTTATCCCGAACAATGGGGAAGGTTTTATCCCCGGGCCGCAGGGTGGCCACGCCGTCGGCGATGGTGTCCACCTGGGGTACGGTTACGGGATGGCCGGCTTTCAGGCTGGCAGTAAAGCGGGGAATCAGGGCCGGTTCGCAGGCGTAGACTTTGGTCTGGGGCCGGATGGCTTTTACGGTGGTGGCAATGCCGCTGGTGAGCCCGCCGCCGCCAATGGGAATGACCACTGCATCGGGATTGGGCATATCCTGGAAGATTTCCAGGGCAATGGTGCCCTGGCCGGCCATGACGCCGTAGTCGTCAAAGGGCGGCACGTAGCAATAGCCCCGCTCCTGCTGCAATTTTTCGGCAATGGCAAAGCGTTGGGGCTTTTCGCAAAGGACCACTTCGGCACCCAAATCCCGGACGGCCTGGATTTTGATGGCCGGCGCATGGGAGGGAATCACCACCGTGGCCTTGATGCCCAGCATTTTGCAGGCGTAGGCAACGCCCCGGCCGTGGTTGCCGCTGGAAGCGGTGACAATGCCCCGGGACCGTTCCTCCGGGGACAGCTCCAGAATCCGGTTTAGGGCGCCCCGAATCTTGAAGGAATGGGTCAGCTGCATACATTCTGCCTTGACGTATACCTGGCAGCCCAGAAGGGCGTCCAGAGCCTCTAGATGAATCAGGGGTGTATGGTAGACGTAGGGAGCCAGGCGGTTTTGGGCCTGGAACACAGTTTCAAGGGATAACATGGTGGTGATACCTCCTTACAGGAATAATTTCTGCTTCCATGGTAAGCCGGAAACCTGAAAAATACAAGCAGGAAAGTGCACCGTTTTGTTGGGCTTGGTCTGGGAAAGGCGCAGGCAAAAGAGAAAGAAAATCGCTATAATAAAACTACAAGGCAGCAAGAAGCAAAGCTTCTCACATAAAAGCAATTCACAAAGGAGAGATGAGTAATGAAAAATCCCGTACCGCAAGGAAAATACGTGCCCGCCGTCCGGGCTGGACAACTGATTATGACCGCCGGCATGACGTCCCGGAAAGATGGGGTGCTGATCTACACCGGAAAGGTGCAGGCGGACAAGCCCCTGGAAGAATACAAGGAAGCCGTCATTCAAGCGGCTGCCAATGCTCTGACGGCTGCCAAAAACCAGCTCCAGGAAGGGGAAAAAATTGGCCGGGTACTCCAGATGATTGTGTATGTCAACGCCGCAGAAGGCTTTGTGGACCACACCAAACTGGCGGACTTTGCTTCTGAATATCTGACGGAACAATTGGGAGACGCTGGGGTTTGTGCCCGCTGCGCCCTGGGTATGGCCAGCCTGCCGAAAAACGCGCCGGTGGAGATTTCTCTGACGGCTGTGGTAGGGTAAGGGAAAGAACTATTAGTTTGTGCTGTTGGGGCGGAACCTTCGGGTTCCGCCTTTTTGTGCGGTCTGCGAACCTGAAGTGTGCTGGCCTGGGGAATCCCCTCAGCGGTTCGCCGTATTCCAGTCGTCATCGCCTTGCAGGCTCGACTCCTGGACGGCTGTCGCAGGGGTCGTATATTCCATTTCTCTACGGCCAAGGCCTTGAGAAATGGATACGACTCCCTTAGTCATCCTGCGGTGACAGTTCTCCCAGTGGTTGGTGCTATGGGCGCCCGCTGGGCCGGGGCCCTCCGGGCCAATTGAATTGGACTTCATTCGGGGGTGTGAAATAATAAAATTGCTGAACTAAACTTCCTCAGTCAGTCCTACGGACTGCCAGCCCCTACACGCTTGCAGGGGCCGGTCTTGGGCCTATACGAGTCATGTGCAAAATGGGTATAGGAAAAGAAATCATAGTTACGTAGATGATTGTAATATCCCGTTTTATCACATGTCCAGTAGTGGATAGGAACGCTTCCTGAGTGGTTCGCCGTGCTCCGTAGTGGTTCGCAGCTAGCTGTTCATCTGCACTCAAAGAGCTTGATTCACAGGCTGCTATCACATGGCTCATATTAGCCAATAATCCCTTAGAATTTTTGGTGGATTATTGGATATGAGCGCATCCCCTTCACCCTGCGGGTTCGGCTCACGGACGGCTATCACATAGGTCGCATATACCAAATGTCCTCGGGAAAATGCATTGACATTTGGATGCGACCGTAAAGCGTTGCGTTCGCGTCCAAACAGCGCTACAGGTATTCCAAAAGCTGTTTGGAATACGCGAGCCATGCGATAGCTGCCCAGAAGGCAAGCCCGAAGGGCGACGCCGCCTGGCTAGCAGCGAACCACTGTAGGAAGTATCGCATTTTCCTTTATAGCCCCCTTCAAGCGTGAAGGGGGTGGCAGCCGAGAGGCTGACGGAAGAAGTTTTCCAGGATTCAGGCGACGATAGAAGTTTTATTTTTTCATACCTCCTTTTTGTGCGGTCAGCGGAGGTTTGGGCGGCCCTTCGGACTCCTGGACGAAACCCCATCCCGGCTGCGCTTACTCTCTTGGGGCGCAGCCACCCTTCCCCTTCTCCTGTTCGCTGCGCGAACAGGTAAGCGGAAGGCAAGTCGGCCTGCGGCCGCAAAAAATACCCTCGTTAAAATAAAATTTACTCGATGTTCTTCATTTGCTAAACTCTCTTCGACGCCTTTCGCCGCCACCACTGAAGGAGCCTATTGGGTTTGAACTATCTCTGCCGACTGCGTCGGCATCTCCTCCACGTTTGGAGGAGACAAATAGGAAAAAGCCCCGGACTGGAGGGGCCAGTCCGGGGCAGCAACGGTATAGCATTTTTGGAGTATTAGCTGTTGAATTTTTCCACATCCAGGGAATCCAGGGATCTGGCTACGATGATGGTGCCAGCCATATCGCCGGAAACGTTGGCGGTGGTATGGACAATGTCCAGGATGGGCCATACGGCAGCCAGCAAGGGTACCAGGGTCAGGGGCATGCCTACGGTTTGCAGCAGCACGGAGGACATGACAATCCCGGCGCCTTTTACACCAGCGGCCCCTACGGAAAGTACCAGGCCCAGGAAGATGAACTGGACACAGGCCCCGATGGTAATGGGTACGCCAAACAGGTTGGATGCAAAGACGGAAATTACGCCGATGCCGCAGGCCATGCCGTTCATATTGCAGGTATTGCCCAGGGGCAGGCAGAAGCCGTAGATGTTTTCAGGAATGCCCATTTTTTCATTGGCAATCTTTAATTCCAAAGGCAGGGTAGCAGCGGAAGAGGTGGTGGAAGCAGCCACAACCATAATGGGGGCTACGTTCTTCAGATACTGGATGGCGCTGAGCCGGCCCAGGAATTGTACCAGCAGGGGCTGGATGATGAAGATGACTACCAGGCATACGGCCCAGTCGGTGGCGATAAAGTTTACAACCTGGTACAGCATACGGCCGCTGATGGTGGTCATCATGTCCGCAATCAGGGCGAAAATCCCGATGGGGGAGTATTTCATGACCAGGTCGGTCATCTTTAACATCACGTTGGCGGCTTGGTCAATGAGTTTGACAACGCCGGCACATTCGTCGCCCAACAGCAGCAGGACAATACCGGTGAGCAGGGCAAAGATGATGATTTGCAGGGTGTCGCCTTTGGCCAGGGATTCAAAAATGTTGGTGGGAATCCACTGGATCATGTTGGACAGAAAATCGTAGGAAACGGTTTTCCCGGATTCGGAAGTCAAGAGGTCCGTTACGCCTTTGCCGGGTTGGGTGAACAGGGCGAACAACAGGCCCAGAGCGGCGCTGACCGCGGAAGTAATTAGGTAATAGCAGACAATGCGGATACCTACGGTGTACAGGCGCTTGATGTCGCCCATCTTACACACGCCGCTGATCAGGGTAAAGAGCACCAAAGGTGCAATCAGCATTTTTAACAGCCGCAGGAAGATGTCGCCCAGGAACTTGATGTGGGGTACCACACCGGGTGCGTAGACGCCCACCAGGATGCCGGCAACGATACCGATGAGAATCTGTTTCCATAATGCCATATGAATGAGTTTCTTCATGAAAAAAACCTCCCTTGTAGTCCGGGGATGTTTGGCGGACGGCCCGGCTTCCATGCGTGTGATTCTTAGCTAAAAATATTATAGAAAAAAACAAGGGCCTTTTGCCAATATGTAAATAGATATCACCTTATACAAAAATACGTATGGGAAAAAACGGGAAAAGGGCATAAATACTTGCTTTTTAGGAGTATAATCAAAGACAACAAGATTTATTTCGGTAAAAAGTATACAATGTGCAGAATACAAGAAAGGGGAGCGCTATGGAAAAAGGAATGGAATATGTGCTGGCGGTGTACGAGGAACATGGCTTTTCCAAAGCCGCGGCCAAGCTCTTTGTAACCCAGCCCGCACTCAGCGCCATTGTAAAAAAGGAGGAGCAGCGGTACGGGCTGCAATTTTTTAACCGGCGGGTAACGCCCCTGACGCTGACGGAAGCAGGCATCAAGTACATCAACAGCGCCCTGAAAATTCGGGAAATCGAGCAGAAATTGGGGAAGGAGCTCCAGGCCCTGCAAAGCCTGGAACAGGGGACCCTGCGCATTGGGAGTTCGGCGTTTTTCTGCGCCAATGAGCTGCCCAAACTGGCGGATGCCTTTCGGAAGGCCAGCAAAAAGCCAGCCAACATCAATTTACTGGAAGGGAATACGGCGGACCTGGTCCAGTACCTGCAAAAGGATACGGTGGACATGGTGCTCAGTGTGGATACCAGCTACGGCAGCAAATGCCAGGGCTGCTACCTATATTCGGAAATGATGCTGCTGGTGGTGCCGGCAGAGTACCCGGTGAACCAACGGCTCCGGGAGGCGGCGCTTTCCTGGGAAGAGGTGAAACAGGGCCGGTACTGGGAGCCGGACTGTCCCCAGGTATCCCTGGCAGAGTTTCAGAAGTATCCCTTTATTCTCCTGACCAAGGGCAACGACAGCCATAAGCGCATCAAGAAGATGTTCCGGAATGCGGGCATTCGCCCCCAGGTACTGCTGGAAATGGACCAGATGCTTACCAGCTACTTTATTGCCCGGGACGGCAAAGGGGTGACCATGATCCGGGCGGAGGTAATCAGTTCCCTGGAGGCTACGCCCAAACTGGTGTACTACAAGGTGGCGGACCCGCTGGCAGTACGGGGCGTAAATCTGTACTATAAGAAGCATGTGCCTTTGTCTCCTTTGGCCAAGGCCTTTATGGAATTTTGCCAGGAGGAAGGGGCCAAGTACGGGAAAGTTCTTGGTGGATTATAATCTCCCTTCGCAGGGAAAAAACACAGAAATATTTGTGAAAAAATAAAGGAATCCAGTATAGATGCGGGCCTGAAAGCCGAAATGAATCCTTAGCCTATAAGTAAATTGATATAACAGGTGTCTTAAATACCAATTGGTAATTGGGGCCGGGCTTTTCTATAATAGAGACAAGAGATGTTTGGCAAAACACCTGGCAAGTGACGCATGGAAACAACCACAATCAATTTTGATTCAGGAGGGAATATTATGGATTTACTGACGGAGAAATTTAAACGCTTGGGAATTGACAATGCACCGGGACAGGAAAAATTGCAGGCTGCAGCTCAGCTGGACCTGCGGGGCGAACCCCTGCCGGGCCCCAAAGTGGACTTTTCCCACGGGGATGTAGATGCCCACAAACCCACACCGGGTTCTCTGGATGCATTCATTGAAGGCTTCAACATGGGCAGCTGCGTAGCGTACACGGAATACCGGGGCGGGGAAGACCCTCGGCAGGACGTAGCCGCCAAATTGGCCGCCTTTACCGGAGCTCCTGTGGATCCGGACAAGGAACTGATCCTGACTCCTGGTACCCAGGGCGCGCTGTTCCTGGCACTGGGCTGCCTGGTAGGCCGGGGCGACAAGGTCGCCATTGTGGAACCGGACTACTTTGATAACCGGAAACTGGTGGAATTCTTCGAAGGGGAACTGGTACCGGTTAAATTGGATTATCTGAGCCAAAATACCTGTGCTGGGGTGAACCTGGATGATTTGGAAGAATCCTTCAAACAGGGCGTAAAACTGTTCCTGTTCTCCAACCCCAACAACCCCACTGGTGTGATTTATTCTGAAAAGGAAATTACCACCATTGCCAAACTGGCCAAGAAATACAATGTAACCCTGCTGGTGGATGAACTGTACTCCCGTCAGATTTTTGACGGCCATCCTTACACCCATCTCCGGGCCTTGGAAGAGAAACCGGATAATATGCTGACCATTATGGGACCGTCCAAAACGGAATCCCTCAGCGGTTTCCGTCTGGGTACGGCTTTTGGTTCCAGCTGGATCATTGACCGGATGGAAAAACTCCAGGCCATTGTTACCCTGCGGGCTCCCGGCTACTGCCAGCATGTATTCAAGGTCTGGTTCAACGAACCGGAAGGCTGGCTGGCTGACCGGATCCGGCAGCATCAGGAAATCCGCGATGCCCTGATTAAACTGGTAGAATCCCACGAAGGCTGCTCGGTAAGAAAGACCGAAGGGGGCAGCTACATATTCCCCACCCTGCCGCCTTTGGATGTAAGCATCAGTGATTTTGCCAAAATTGCACGGAAAATGGCCAATGTGACCCTGACGCCGGGCACGGAATTTGGCCCGCAATTCACCCACAGCTTCCGGATGAACTTCTCCCAGGACAAGGACAATGCCATTGCCGCCCTGGACCGGGTGCTGCAGCTGATGGAACGGTATAGAAGCAAATAAGCATACGGAAACGCTGACTTTTGATCCGGGCTGGGGGCCGCAGGGCTGCCCGGTCCGGGTACTATACAGAAAAGAGGAAATAACATGGCAAATAAACCGGTATTTGATGAAGCGCTGCAAAAGGAAATCAAAAGCAAGTTCTGTTATATGGATGAGGATATGTTCGGCCATAAACGGCTGTTCTTTGAAAACTCCGGCGGCTCCCTGCGCCTGAAGGCCTGCGTAGATGCCAAGGCCAAATACGAAATGATTCCTGACTGCCCCCTGCGTTATCATGACGTATCCGAGCAACTGCATGAAGTGAAAGCCAAGGGCATTTCTGACCTGCTGGAAGTTATTTTTGGTGCAGAACCGGGCGAAGGGGCTCTGGTAACGGAACTGACCCCGTCCAAGACCACCTTCAGCATTACCCGTGCCATTATTGAAAATGTTCCTGGCAAGAACGTGGTCACCACCTCCATCGAACATCCGTCCGCTTATGATGCTGCCGCCATCTATGCTGCCAAAATGGGCATGGAACTGCGGGTGGCCCAAGCCAACCCCAAAACTGGCGGGGTGGACGTGGACGCCATTGTGAACCTGGTGGACAAGGATACCTGCCTGCTCAGCGTCATGAGCGCTTCCAACATTTCCGGCAAAGTATTCCCCATGAAGGAAATCATCGAAAAAGCCCGGGCCATCAAACCGGACCTGTACATCATTTCCGATGCAGTACAGCATATGCCCCACGCCGCTTTGTATGCCCACGACCTGAAGCTGGACGGCATGATTATTGCTCCTTATAAAGCGATGGGTATCCGGGGCTGCGGCTACGGCTACGTTTCTGACCGGGCTGCTGTGCTGCCCCATGATAAATTAAACGGCAAGGATGCCAAGGAATGGGAACTGGGCACCTATCCCCATGCCAACTTCGCTGCCATGAGCGCCATGGTGGACTATGTATGCTGGCTGGGCCGTCACTACACCAATTCTGAAAGCCGCCGGGAACAATACGTGGTAGGCATGAAGAAAGCCCACGAACAGGAAGAAGCCCTGCTGGAACATATGCTGGAAGGCAGCGAAACCGTTCCTGGCCTGCGCCATATCCCCGGGGTAGAAGTGTACTTCGATGATGGTCCTATTGACGAAACCCGTGACCTGGTAGTGGCTATGGGCATGAAGGGTGTGGACTACACCGACCTGCGCCTGGCTTATGAAAAACGCCACATCATCGTCTTTGAACGGATCAACACCAGCCTGTACTCCAAACGGATTGTAGAATCCCTGGGTCATACGGGCCTGCTACGGGTATCCCCGCTGCACTGCCATGACTTCGGCGACATCGATACCTTCCTGAAGGCTACGGTGGAAATTGCCAAGGAATTTGGCGTGAAATAAGCTCCTAAACGAAAGAACCCTGCATAGAAAAAACCGCTGGAAAGCAAGAAATTGCTTTTCAGCGGTTTTTATTTATGCAAGGCTGTTTCTTATCATACAACTGCTTTTTACAGGCAGCGTTTGTAGATTTGGACCACATCTTCCGGCAGCAGGGGACGGAAGCCTTTGATCACGTTGCCCTTGGAGGAGCAGGCTTTTTGGGCCATGACGGGGATGTGTTCTTCCCCAATACCCACTTCGTGGAGGGTGCTCTTGAGTCCCAGGGTGGTGAACAGGAAGTGTTCCAGGTGGTTGATGGCTTCGTGGGCAATGGTCAGGGGTTCCTGCTGGGGATCCAGACCAAAGACGTTGACGCCGAAGCGGACGTACCGGTCCACATTCTGCTCGGTGAGGCAGTATTCCAGCCACCGGGGGGTGAGAATGGCCAGACCCAGGCCGTGGGTAATGTCATAGTAGGCGGACAGCTGGTGCTCCATGGCGTGGCAGCTCCAGATCTGGTTCTGGCAGGTTTTGAACAGGCCGTTGATGGCCCAGGAAGCGGCCCACATCAGGTTGGCCCGGGCTTCGTAGTTGTTTGGTTCCTTCAGGGCGATGGGGGCATAGCGGATCACGGTTTTCATCAGCCCTTCCATGAAGGTGTCCAAAAGGTACATGCCTTCGGTGGGGTTAAAATACGTTTCGATGGTATGGGACAAAATGTCTGCGGCGCCGCAGGCGGTATGGTAGGCATTTACCGTATAGGTGGTTTCCGGGTCCAGGAAGGAAACCTTGGGCTGGATCAGCATGGTTTTGGCGCCCCGTTTGTCATCGGTGTCGGGGTTGCTGAGCACGGCCACATTGTCCATTTCGGAGCCCGTAGCGGCCAGGGTGGGGATGGTGATAATGGGCAGGGCTTTTTCCGCCGGTACCCGTTTGATGAAGAAGTCCCAGGGGTCGCAGTCCACGCAGGCCCCGATGGCAATCATCTTGCCCGTATCCAGGGCGGAGCCGCCGCCGGCCGCCAGTACCATATCGATGCCTTGCTCCTTGCAGACCTGCACGCCTTCCCGTACCTTGTCGATGCGGGGGTTGGGGAGCACGCCGGAAACTTCAAAGCAGGTAAGGCCGGCTTTTTGGATTTCCTGCTGGATGGTATCGTACAGGCCAATCTTTTTGATGGAACCGCCGCCGTAGACCAGCAGCACCTTTTTGCCATATTGGGCCAGAACCTCGCCCAAATGGCAGAACTGGTCCTTGCCGAAATAAATCTTGGTGGGAATATCGTAAATAAAATCCTTCATGTGAAAAACCTCCTTCAGAATGGTGTGACAAGACAACGTACAGTTACAGTATAGCTGAATTTGGCGGAAAAGAAAACTGGGGGCGGGGCAAAGGAAATTTCCTTTGCCCCGCCCCTGGGTGTCAACTTTGGTGGTGCGGTCAGTGAATCTGAAGTGATGTGGTGCCGGGTATTCCCTCAGTGGTTCGCGGCTCGCTGTTCGTCATCGTCCTTCGGACTTGATTCACAGGCCGCTATCACATGGGCCTTATTGACCAAACAGCCTTTGGAAAATTGTGGGGCTGTTTGGATGCGGCCGTATAAAAGAGCGAGATTTGTGGAGTTGGTGCGGTCCGCAAACCTGAAGTGATGTGGTGCCGGGTATCCACTCAGTGGTTCGCGGCTTGCTGTTCGTCATTGTCCTTCGGACTTGATTCACAGGCCGCTATCACAGGGGTCGTATATTCCACCTTTCTGCGGCTGACACCTTGAACGGCGGATACGACTCCCTCATTCAGCCTGGGGCTGACATCTCTCCCCAGCGGTTCGCGGCAAACCGCTTAGTTGCGCCTTTTGGGCTTACTTCGCGGGCCGCTATCGCATGGGCCTTATTGACCAAACAGCCTTTGGAAAATTGTGGGGCTGTTTGGATGCGGCCGCATAAAGGGTGGAGCTTATAAGGGAAAAGCGGAAAGGCCCTGCAGTCCTAGGTGCCTTTCCGCCTGCGATCCGTCCTATTGTAGATTAGCGGGGGAATAGGACGGGATTTTCCCGGCTTTCATTGTAGAAGAAATTGTTAGAAAATACCAATACCTTCTCTATGATAGGCCTATGGGAGGAAAGCTATAACTCATATCATAGAAATTCTGATAGACCTCCTGGTGCAAAATTGCCTAAAGGGTGACGGATACGAAGCAACTGGCTTTTTGCTAAAAGGCTATAAGAAATATTCGAGGCATTCTATGGATGGGAAGAGAAAAATAGAATGTTACTGCTATTATCATGAAAAATCGATAGCTAATGTCTTAATCATAGAATATCTCATATAACTCGTATGGGAGGACAAGTATTAGAAAAAATCTGAAATTTTACATAGAATGGAGGCATCAAAAGTCATGTGCGCGCGTGATGAAAGTAAAGAGAGGAAAATGTCATGAACGATTGTCAAGAACGCCGTGAACAGGTTCCCTACTGCAGCGGGCGGGATTTTCCCAAGACCGCCATTCCTGCGGGAGCCTGCGATTCCCACCATCATATCTATGACCCGGTCCGCTTTCCCTATGTGCCCACCGATGAGCGGAATCAGCCGCCTTCCACTGCGGACTGCTACCAGCTGCTGAAAAACAAGCTGGGTATCAGCCGGAGCGTTGTGGTACAACCCTCCGCCTACGGATTGGATAATCGGTGCACCTTGGCTGCGGTAGAGCAGCTGGGCAAGGAAAATACCCGTGCCATTGTGGTGCTGGATAATAGCGTAACGGACGCTGAAATCCAAAGCCTTCATGCAGCAGGGGCCCGGGGCATCCGGTTCAATATGAACTGCGGCTACAAAGGGGACTGGGAAGCCATCCGCCAATTGGTGGAAAAGGTGGCACCCTATCAGTGGTGCGTCTGCCTTTGGATGGATCCGGACCTACTGGTAGAAAAACAGAAATTCTTCGAAGCCTTGCCGGTGCCTTTGGTGCTGGACCACCGGGGCCATTTGCCGGCGGACCAGGGCAGCAAACATCCTGCCTTCCGGCTGATTACCCGCTGGCTGGAGGAAGAACGGGCCTGGGTGAAATTGTCCGGTTGGTACTTTGACAGTGTGCAGCCGGGCTATGCGGATACCCTGCAAGTCAGCCGGGATTACGCCAAGGCCAACAACAGCCGCTTTTTGTGGGGGACGGACTGGCCCCATCCCAACTGCTACAGCAAAGGAAAACCGGTTCCCAATGACAGCGCCATGCTGGATGCGCTGTTCGACATTCTTCAGGACGAGACGGCCTTTCACAAGACACTAGTAGAAAACCCGGCACAGCTGTTCGGGTTCGGCAAATAAGCCGGGGGGAGTACCATGAAACAATCTACGCGCACGATTTATGGAATGGATTGGCGGGTTTTTGTCTTCTTCGCCATTGCAGTTATTGCCGCAGCTTGCTTGAATCTGATTCCGGATCAGATGATTGGCGGCATTGCGGTGATGTTTACGCTGGGTATTATTTTCGGGGAAATCGGGGAAAAGATTCCGTTCTGGAACAAGTACTGTGGCGGCGGGGCCATCTTGGCCTTCCTGGGCTGCGGCGTACTGGTGTATACCAACTGTATGCCTGTGAATATCATCAAAGTCTCCAAGGGTTGGATGAGCACGTACAACTTCCTGAACGTATTTATCTGCTTCCTGGTGGTGGGCAGTCTGCTGGGCCTTGACCGGAAACTGCTGATCAAATCCAGTGTCCTGTACCTGCCGGCCCTTTTGGCCTCCCTGGCAGGAGCTGCGCTCCTGGGTGTGCTGGGGGGTATGCTGTTTGGCATTTCTCCTGCTGAAATCATTACGGCGTATGTACTGCCCATTATGGGCGGCGGTGCCGGTGCTGGCGCCATTCCCATGGCCCAGGTGTACCAGGATGTGACGGGAAAGGATTCTTCCGCGTATCTGAGCTTTGCCCTGGCCATTTTGGCGGTGGCCAATATTGTGGCTGTAGCCTTCGCCATTCTGCTGGATAACGTGGGCCGGGTGCTGCCGGGTCTTACGGGCCGCGGCCAACTGGTACGCCAGCCGGAAGCCCAGCGGAAGGCTGAAGAACTGGTGGAAGAGGAAGAAGAAAGCGAACTGACCATGGACGATATTGCAGCGGCTATTTTCCTGGCCGGCGGCTTCTTTGTCCTGGCAACCCTGGTGGCCAAGAAAATCCTGCCCTCTGTGTTTGGGGTGGCCATTCCCAACTTTGCCTACCTGATTATTTTCGCGGCTCTGGCCAATATCCTGGACTTGATTCCTGTCCGAACCAAGGCAGCCTGCCAAAAGGTGCAGCAGTTCTGCGCCAGCAAGCTGGTTTGGGTGCAGATGGCCGGCTGCGGCATTACCCTCATTGACTTTAACCAGATGATGAGCGTGCTGAGTCCGGAAAACCTGCTGATGTGTGTGCTGATTGTTCTGGGGTGCGTCCTGGGCTCCGGCTTGTTTGGCTACCTGGTAGGATTTTACCCCATTGAATCTTCCATTACGGCCGGCCTCTGCATGGCCAATATGGGCGGTGCCGGGGATCTGGCCGTACTGGGCGCAGCCAAGAGAATGGAACTTATGAGCTATGCCCAGATCTCTTCCCGGATTGGCGGGGCCATTGTGCTCCTGGTAGGCAGTTTCATCTTCCAGTTCCTGTGAGAAATGTAGGTTATGGAAGGCATAACTAGAGAATCATTGGTAAAATTCTGAAAACCGGCCTATAATCGAAAGCGTAGGCAGTTAGCCTCGCATCGATTTTCTGAACCGGCACAAGCCGGATAACTTGACGAAAAGAGGATGCAAAATGAGAAAATTTAAAACGGTGTATATGCGCGGCGGTACCAGCAAGGGCTGTATGTTCCTGCGGGAGGATCTGCCAGCGGACCGGAAGGAATGGGATGAGATTTTCCTTCAGGTTATGGGCAATCCGGATCCCAAGCAGATGGACGGCATGGGCGGTACGGTTTCTTCCAATAATAAGATTGTGATTGTGTGGAAGAGCGCAGAAAAAGATGTGGATGTGGAATACCTGGTAGGCCAGGTGATTGTGGGCAAGAAACAGGTGGACTACAAGTCCAACTGCGGCAACATGACAGCTGCGGTGGCTCCCTTTGCCGTGGAGGAAGGTTTGGTGCCCGTGGTGGAACCCATTACTACGGTACGGATGCTGAACAAGAACACGGACAAGTACATCAACGTAACGGTGCCCATTGACCCGGAAACCCATACCTTTGCCCAGGACGGGGACTGCCACATTGCCGGTATTGACGGCACGGCGGCAGAACTGAAGGTAAACTTCCTGAACCCGGCCGGTGCCAAAACAGGGAAACTGCTGCCTACGGGAAGCACCCTGGACGTGCTGGATATTGAGGGCCGGAAGTTTGAAGCCACCATTTTGGACGTCTCCAACCCTCTGGTGCTGGTGAAGGCAGAAGACGTAGGCCTTACGGGCACGGAAATGCCTGCGGTGGTGGACGCCAACAAGGAAGCCTCTGCCCTCCTGGAAAAAATCCGGGGCGCAGCAGCAGTGAAAATGGGCTTTGCCAAGGATTTGGCAGATGCTACGGCCAATTCTCCGGCAGTTCCCAAGGTGGGCGTATTTACGGCTCCTGTAGGCTATACGGACATTGCCGGCCAGCCGGTGGAAGCGTCCGCTATGGATCTGTGCGTACGGGTGATCTCCGTATTCAAATGCCACAAGGCCTGCCCGCTGACGGCCGCCAGCTCCATTGCGGTAGCGGCGTTCCTCCCGGGTTCCATTATTGAAAAGACCCTGGGGGCACTGCCGGAAGGGACCAAGTCCGTGCGGTTGGGTCACCCCAGCGGCGTGATGACGGTGTATCCGGACCTGGAAGAACAAAACGGGGAAATCCTGGTACACGGGGTGGCAGTACAGCGTACGGCCCGCCGGACCATGGATGGCTTTGTTTACATCCGGAAATAAGTTATGGGAACTTTGCTATTAGCTGTAAACAATGCTATAGAGAAAATCTGATACCCCCTATGGGAGTACAAGTATTGGGAATTAACTGAATAATCTCCTACAATAAGGGTATCGAGATTGGACTAGAAGTAAGTTTTCAGATAAGCCTAGCAAAGGGGATAAGAACATGGATCAAGAACAAGTTATTCGTGAAGCGGCAGAGAAGTTTGCAGCACTCATCCGGGAAGATTTCAAACGTATTGAGGCCATCAAAAATGCACCGGGCCGGAAGGATTTCACCAAGCTGGACCACGTTACCGTAGGCATTCTGCCTGGGGACGGCATTGGCCCCTACATTATGGAACAGGCCCTGCGGGTGGCAAAGTTCCTGCTCAAGGACGAAATCGCCGCTGGGAAGGTGGAATTTACCACCATCGAAGGCATGACCATTGAAGAACGGGCTGCCAAGAACCAGAGCCTGCCGGACGAAGTACTGGAAGCCTGCAAAGCCTGCGACGTACTGGTGAAGGGTCCGTTTGTGACTCCCCGGGCCGGCGATCCCTGGCCCAACCTGGTCAGTGCCAACAGCCTGATGCGCCGGGCCCTGCAATTGTATGCAGCAGTACGGCCGGTGCGGATTCCGGAAAAGGGCATTGACTGGACCTTCTTTAGAGAAAACATCGAAGGCGAATACATCTGGGGCAACAAGGGCATTCAGGTAAACGATGACCTGGCAGTGGACTTCAAGGTCCTGAGCCGCCCCGGTGCAGAACGGATCTGCCGGGCTGCCTTTGAATTCGCCAAAGCCAATGGCAAGACCAATGTAACGGTGGTAACCAAGGCCAATATTGTGAAACTGGTGGATGGGAACTTCATTAAAATGGCCCATGCCCTGGAAAAGGAATACCCGGGCATTACGGTACGGGAAGAACTGGTTGACTCCATGGCCGCCAAACTGACGGACCAGGAATTCACCAAAGGCATGCAGGTCTTTGTGCTGCCCAACCTGTACGGGGACATTGTTACCGACGTGGCTGCCGAATACCAGGGCGGCCTGGGAACGGCTAGCTCCTCCAATATCGGCGACCAATACGCCCTGTTTGAAGCCATCCATGGGGTGGGCAACTTCCTGGTACAGCACAACCGTGCCCAGTATGCCGATCCGTGCAGCCTCATTCGGGCCATGGGCGAAATGATTGCCCACATTGGCTACCCTGAAAAGAAACAACAACTGGTGGATGCCCTGGATATCTGCACCCGCACCGAAAAGAAAGTGGTTATCACCACCGACAAGGACGGAGCTACGGCTGCAGAATTCACGGACTATCTGCTGGATACCCTGGCAAAATAAGCCAGATACAAACAGCCTGACTACAAGCCACTATGCCCCGGCCGGGTGGACTGCGATCATCCGGACAGGGCCTGAAAAAAGGAGAGGAAACTCATGATTCAATTGTACAAAAATGGTGCGTACCTGCTTCACGGTACCGAACTGATTGCCGAAGAAGATGTTGCCAAAGCGGAGCAGCAGCTGGGCAAGAAGCTGGATAAGAATGAAGCCAAAAAAGGTACCATCGCTTACAGCATCTTGAAAAGCCACAACACCGGCGACTCTATGGATAACCTGAAAATCCGTTTTGACGCCCTGACCTCCCATGATATTACCTACGTTGGCATTATTCAAACGGCCCGTGCGTCCGGTATGGAAAAATTCCCCATGCCCTATGTACTGACCTGCTGCCACAACTCCCTGTGCGCTGTAGGCGGCACCATCAACGAAGATGACCATCTGTTCGGCCTGACTGCTGCCCAGAAATACGGCGGCATCTACGTTCCCCCTCATATGGCTGTTATCCACCAATATATGCGTGAAATGTATGCCGGCTGCGGCAAGATGATTCTGGGCTCCGACAGCCATACCCGTTATGGCGCTCTGGGTACTATGGCTGTAGGTGAAGGCGGCGGCGAACTGGACAAACAGATTCTGCTGGACACCTGGGACAACCCGTATCCTGGCGTAGTGGCTGTATACCTGACCGGTGCTCCCAAACCCTGGGTAGGACCCCATGATATCGCCCTGGCTATCTGCGGCGCTGTTTACAAGAACGGCTACGTAAAGAACAAGGTAATGGAATTTGTGGGACCTGGCGTTTCCTCCATGACCACCGACTACCGGAACGCTGTGGACGTAATGACCACGGAAACCACCTGCCTGTCCTCCATCTGGAGAACTGACGAAGACACCCATGCTTTCCTGAAGGAACACCATCGGGAAGCTGACTATAAGGAACTGAATCCGGCTGACGTAGCGTACTACGATGGCGTTGTGGTTGTGGACCTGTCCACCATTAAACCCATGATTGCCCTGCCGTTCCATCCTTCCAACGCTTACGAAATCGACGAACTGAACGCCAACCTGGGCGACATCCTGCGGGAAACCGAAAAGGCTGCGGAAAAGGTTAGCCAGGGCAGAGCAGAATTCACCCTGACCGACAAAATCGTGAATGGCAAGCTCCAGGTACAGCAAGGGGTTATCGGCGGCTGTGCCGGCGGTAACTACGTGAACGTAGTGGAAGCTGCCAACATGCTGCGCGGCAGATCCATTGGCACCGGCGAATTTACCCTGAACATTTATCCTTCTTCCATGCCCGTTTATATGGACCTGATGAAGAAGGGCGAACTGACGGACCTGATGGCTGCCGGTGCTGTGGTTAAGACCGCTTTCTGCGGACCTTGCTTCGGCGCAGGGGACACCCCCAACAACAACGGCCTGTCCATTCGTCACAATACCCGTAACTTCCCCAACCGGGAAGGCAGCAAACCGGGCCAAGGCCAGATGGCTGCAGTAGCCCTGATGGATGCTCGTTCCATCGCTGCTACCGCTGCCAACAACGGCATCCTGACCTCTGCTGAAGAATACGGCGATGCTTTCGGCAATGTGCCTGAATACCACTTCGACGACAGCTCCTACAAAGCCCGTGTATTCTACGGCTTTGGCAAGGCCAACAAGGACCAGGAACTGTTCTACGGCCCCAACATCAAAGACTGGCCGGAAATGCCGCCTCTGGGTGACAACGTACTGCTGAAGGTCTGCTCCAAGATTTTGGATCCGGTTACCACCACCGACGAACTGATTCCTTCTGGTGAAACCTCCTCCTACCGTTCCAACCCCCTGGGCCTGGCTGAATTCACCCTGTCCCGCCGGGATCCGGAATACGTAGGCCGCACCAAGGCTGTGAAGGAAGTAGAAGTGGCCCGGGAAGCTGGCAAGGACCTGCCGGAAGAAGTAAAGGCTGTGTTCGAAACCTTGAAGAGCCTGCCTGGGGAAGCAACTCCTGCCAACACGGAAATCGGCTCCATGGTTTATGCCAATAAACCTGGCGACGGTTCTGCCCGTGAACAGGCTGCCAGCTGCCAGAGAGTTATCGGCGGCCTGGCCAACATCACCCAAGACTACGCTACCAAACGGTATCGTTCCAACGTAATCAACTGGGGCATGCTGCCTTTCCATCTGAAAGGCGAACCGGTGGCCTTTGAAGTAGGCGACTACATCTACGTACCCGGCGCCCGGAAAGCTCTGGATGGGGACCTGCAGGACATCACCGCTTACGTGGTGAAGAACGGCGAAACCACCCCCATCAACCTGTACATCAAAGACCTGACCGCTGAAGAACGGGCTATCATCAAAGCTGGCTGCCTGATCAACTTCAACCGGAACAAGGCTAAAAATAAGTAATTCGCAGCAATGCGATATCCTCCTTTTTGCTGAAAACCAACAAAACCAGCAAGAGCCCCTGGACCCCGTTCCAGGGGTTTTTGCTGTCCTGAAGAAAAATTGGCAAAGGCGCAGGAATTTGGCAGTCAGAGGGCTTGAAAAATGGTAGAATATAAGTAATAATAGTTTGATTCTTGCAAGGTGAGGGGTACATTATGGATTTTCGTGAACTGCAATATGTAGTAACTGTAGCTGACTGCCGGAACATTACCCAGGCGGCCAAACAACTGTATATTTCCCAGCCTTCCCTCAGCTATGCCCTGGCCCGGATCGAAAAGGAAATCGGCGTCAAGCTTTTTGACCGGTCCCAGCAGCCTTTGGCGCTGACGGATGCGGGGATTATCTACGTGAAGACGGCCCGGGATATTCTTCAGGAACGGATTGAGATGAAAAACCGCCTGGCGGACCTGAAGGACGGCCAGGGGGCCCGGATCAGTCTGGGGATTCCGGCGGAGCGGGCAGGGTATATGCTGCCGCCCATTATCAATACCTTCCGGCAGCGCTTTCCGGATTCGGAGTTTTTCATTCAGGAAGCGGGTACGGACGAGCTGATTGAGCTGCTGAAGAATAATAAGGTGACCTTCCTGGTCTGCCCCCGGGACCAGGAGTATCTGCCGGTGCCCATGGTGACGGAACTGATCTACCGGGAAAAGGTGCAGCTGATTGCGGCGGAAGATGCCTTTACGGACGATATGTTCCTGGACAAGGCCAGCCGGCTGGTGGATCTGAAGAAACTGGAGCATATGCCCTTTATCGGCATCAAGAAGCGTCATTCCATCCATGCCCAGGTGGAGCGGATTTTCCGCCAGTATGATATTTCCCCCAAGGAACTGATGGAAGTGGAAAGCAGCATGACGGCGGTCCAGCTGGCAGCCTGCGGCCTGGGCTTTACCATTGTGCCCGGCCGGGCCAAGAAAATCCTGGGGCCGGATTATGCCCGGTATTGCTACGATTATTCTCCCCATCCTTTTCAGTGGAACATCAATGCCATTTATAAGAAGAACAGCTATCTGAATAAAGCGGAACGGTATTTCATTGACCTGCTGAAGCGGGAATTTGGCAGCCGGGAAGTCTAAAAAGGGCCCTGCCGGGGAAGTCTGGCAGGGTTCTTTTTAACAGCCGCAGAAAGTGTTTTGAGACTGGAAAATCCATGTAGGGTGGGCCAAAATGTGAGAAAAAAAGGCGTTTTACGAAAAACATATCTAATTAATTGATAACTTTTCTTAAAAATATGTTACAAAATCCCCTATTATCATTAAATATATAGTATAATTATATATATTCTAAGTACCAGAAGGGATTTTTCTAGCTCTGTAGAATGTATATACCATAACTGTAATGAATCTCTCTACGGTACAAAGGTGGTGAAACCATGTCCATGTTAGAAGAAATAAAAAATGCCGAGCAGCAGGCAGACGAACTGAAAAAACAGGCGGCTGCAGATGCTCGCAGCACCCTGCGCCAGGCCCAGGAAAAGGCCCACGCCCAGGCTGCAGAAGTATTGCAGGAAGCCCGGAAACGGGCGGCTGAAACGGTAGCGGCTGCAGAAGCTGCGGCCAAGACGGAAGCCGAGGCTGCCATTACCCAGAAAAAGGGCGAAGCTGACGCTGTGGCTGCCAAGGCCCGGAAGAATCTGCCCCAGGCAGTGGACTATATTATGGAAAAGGTCGTGATCGCATGTTAGTTCCCATGCAAAAGCTGACGCTGTACGCGTTGAAGGCGGATCGCGATGCCCTGTACCTGGCCCTGCAAAAAGATGGCAGTGTCATGCTGGAACCGGAAGAGGACAGCAAAGCCCTGGAGGGTTCCGAAGAAGTCAGTGCCCAGCTGGATAAGGCCGGGCAGGCTCTGCGCTTTATGGTGCAGAACGGGGCCAAAAGTGCCCTGTTCCCCCAAAAGGAGCGGGTATCCTATGGGGACTTCCTGAAGAAGAACGATCAGGGGCGGCAGCTCACCGAGCAGCTGGACACCATTGCCGGCAAGATTGCTTCCCTGGAAAGTGAAGCGGCGGCTTTAAGGACCCAGGCGGACAGTCTGGAACCCTGGCTGCAGCTGGACGTTCCTTTGGAGCAGCTGGCTTTTACGGAGACCACCCGGTGCTATGCGGGCTTTTTGCCCGATACCCAGCTGGAAACCGTTCGGGAAGGGCTCAAGGACCTGCCGGTGGAGCTGAGCGTCTATGGCCTCAGTGAAGACGGGCAGGCGGTGGTAATCATCGCCTATCTCAGCGCCGACGAGGAGGTCAAGCACCTGTTAAAGGAAAATGACTTCAGCGAAGCGGTGCTGCCCAAACGCAGCGGTACGGCCCAGCAGGTAAAAGCTGAACTGTTGGAGGAAATCCGCCAGCGGGAAGAGAAGGTGGCAGAGCTCAGAAAGGAAACCCAGGAGCTCGGCGGCCAAAAGCAGCAGCTGGAGCTGTACTATGACCAGCTGTCCGCGGCCAACGCCCGGCTGGCCAACGGCGGGGTAGAAACCGCCAAGGCTTTTAGGGTCCAGGGCTGGGTCCGGAAAGACCGGACAAAGCACGTGGAAGAAGTTATCCGCAGCGTCACCGATGCTTTTGAAATTTCCTTTGCAGAACCGGACGGGGAAATCCCACCTACGGTGCTGGAAAACAATTCCTTGGTCCGGCCCTACGAGTCGGTGGTGGAGCTGTACTCCCTACCCATGGCTGGCTCCTTTGACCCGGATGCCATTATGGCCCCGTTCCATTTCATCTTCTTTGGGATGATGCTTTCCGATGCCGGGTACGGGCTGGTACTGACCATTATGCTGTACATCGCCATGAAGAAATTCAAACCGGAAGGGTTTGCCGGGAAACTGGCTATGGTCATTTTCTTCGGCAGCATTTCTACCATTATCTGGGGCGCCATGTTTGGCGGCTGGTTTGGTTTGGAATGGAAACCCTTGCTGTTTGTGCCCATGAAAGAGCCCATCAAGATGCTGGCCCTGTGCTTTGGCCTGGGGGTCCTCCATCTGGTTACCGGGATGCTGATCAAAACGTATCTGCTGATCCGGGATGGGGATATGCTGGGGGCCATTTGTGATGAAGTGAGCTGGCTGATCATGTTTGCCGGATTCTTTGCCATGGCACTGGTACCGGGCCCCTTGGGCAAGTACCTGGCCATTTTGGGTGCCGCCATCATCATCTTGTTCGGCGGACGGGAAAAGAAGGGCATTGTCAGCCGCCTGCTGGGCGGGCTTCTGAGCCTGTACAATATCAGCGGGTATCTGAGTGACCTTTTGAGCTACTCCCGGATTTTCGCCCTGGGGCTTGCTACCGGCGTTATCGCCATGGTTATCAATACCGTGGCCCAGATGCTGTGGGGTGCTGGCCCAATTGGCATTGTGGCTGCTATCCTGGTGCTTTTTGCCGGTCACTATTTCAACATCATCATCAACGTGCTGGGTGCCTTCGTGCACAGCAGCCGGCTGCAGTATATCGAGTTTTTCGGCAAGTTTTATGAGGCCGGCGGCCGGGCGTTCCTGCCCTTGGCCCTGCGGACCAAATATACAGATATCACGAAATAAAACCTTAAGGAGGATGTAATTATGATTACTTTAGGAACGGCTCTGGCATTTGGCGGCGCTGCCACGGCAGCAGCTCTGGCAGGCGTAGGAAGCGCCATTGGTGTAGGGATTGCTGGTCAGGCAGCTTCCGGCGTGGTCAGTGAAGACCCGGATAAGTTTGGTAACGTTCTGGTATTGCAGGCTCTGCCTGGTACCCAGGGCATTTACGGCCTGTTGATTGCCTTCATCATCATCTTGAATCTGGGGGTTATCAGCGGCGATATCAAGGAATTGACCACGTATCAGGGACTGGCCTTCTTCTTTGCTTCCCTGCCCATGGGCATTGGCGGTCTGCTTTCCGCTATCTACCAGGGCAAGGTGGCTGCTTCCGGTATTTATCTGACGGCAAAACGCCCGGAAGAAACTGGTAAAGGCATCATCCTGACGGCTATGGTAGAAACCTACGCCGTACTGTCCCTGTTGATTTCCTTCATCATGGTGAACGGCATTAAACTATAAGTGAGGTGGACGCGTCGTGGCAGGCGATAAGATTATTCAGAAGATAGAAGAAGAAGCGAAGCAGGACGCGGCAGCCATCGCGGCCGCAGCCCAGGAAAAGGCTACCAAGGAGGCAGACCGGATTCTGGCCAAGGCCAAGGAAGAAGCAGCGGACGTAACCGCCAAGGCCCAAACTGAAGCCAAGGAAGCCGCCGTCCGGCAGCAGCTCATTGGTGAGCTGCAGTCCCGGAAGGACACCTTGGCCAGCAAGCGGGCTGTGATCCAGGAAGCCTTTACGGAGGCCGCTGCCCGGCTGGCAGCGCTGCCTCAGGCAGATTGGGAAGCCCTGATTACCCGGATTGTGCTGTCCTGCGACCTGGAAGGGCACGAGGAACTGGTGGTTCCCGCCAAGGACCGTGCCATTTATGAAGGCGGGTTTTTGAAGAAGCTGAACAAGGAACTGCGGCAGCAGGGGAAAGAGGGCGACCTGAAGCTGGCCCAGGACGCGGCTGCTTTTGACGGCGGCGTGCTGATCCGGGGCAAGAGCTGTGATTACGATGGCTCTTTTGCCACCTTGCTGCAGGATGTGCGTGATCAGGAGGAATATCGCGTAGCAGAGCTTCTGTTTGGCGCGGAGGTGAAGTAAGATGCCCCAGCCCAGTTATGAATATGCCCTGGGCCGCATCAGTGTTCTGTCCACCCATCTCCTTACAGCAGCGCAGCTGCGCCGGATTGCCGAAGCAGGCAGTTCCCAGGAAGCCATCAAGCTGCTGATGGAAACCGGGTATGGTGAAAACCAGACCACAGAACAGGAAATCGCCCTGGGTGAAATTGATTTGATTATCCGGGAACAGCTCCAGCTGACCCGGAAACGGATTCAGGAAATTACTCCGGATCCGGAACTGACAGGCTTGTTTTTGCTGCCGGTGGATACCCACAACCTGAAGGCCCTTTTGAAGGCCCGGCTTTTGGGGACTTCTGCCGACGACATTCTGCGGGAGGGCGGAAACTTTTCCCTCCAGGACCTGAAGGATATGGTCCAGACCAAGTATTACGAAGATCTGCCCCCCATCTACCAGCATACGCTGGAAGCTATTGAGGGAGAACTGAACCGGGAACCGGATCCCTTCCTGCTCAGCGCCCAATTGGACCAGGCCATGTTTGCCCAGGCCCAGGAAGTACTGGACCGGAAAAAGGAACACGGCTTTATCCGGGAGTACTTTTCCCTGTGGGCGGACTTTACCAATACCCTGAGTCTGATCCGGGCTCAGAACCTGCACTGGGACGTGGCCAAACTGCGCCAGGTGCTGATTACTTGCGGGGAAATCCCCCTGAAGGTGTTTGAGGAGAGTTTGGACGTACCGGCGGAACAGCTGGGCGCCAGCCTGGGACAGGGTTCCCACAAGGGGGAACTGATCCAGGCCATCAACGAATATGCCCAGACCAACGAGCTGGGTGTAATCCCCAAACGGATGAAGGAAGGCCTCAGCCTGATCATCCGGCGGGCCAAATGGGATACCCACACCCTGGGCCCCATTGTGGGCTACCTGATGGCCCGGGAAACCGAGGCGGAAGCTCTGCGGCTGATATTCGGCGGACTGCAGGGCGGCTTTGAAGTAACGCTGCCGGAGGTCTATGCGTAAGGGCCCGGAAGCTTGGGAGGATGAAAATGGAAAAAAAGAAAATAGCAGTGATCGGTGATCCCAGCTCCGTTATGATCTTCAAGGCCGTTGGTTTTGACGTGTTCTACGAAGAAGAACAGGAAAAAATAGAGCGCAGGATCCACAAGCTGGCGGATGCCGGGTATGTGGTCATCTACATTACGGAAACCGCTGCCCAGAAAGCCAAAGCAGTGATTGACGAATACGCTGCCGCTACCTTTCCTGCCATCATTCTCATTCCCAGCGGCAATAAGTCCCTGGGCTTGGGTATGCAGCGTGTTCGGGAAAACGTGGAAAAAGCAGTGGGCGCCGATATTCTGTTCAAGGAAGGGTAGGGATAGATTGTGAGTGGAAAAATCGTAAAAGTATCCGGCCCGCTGATTGTTGCTGAAGGCATGAAGGACGTGGAACTCCATGATATGGTCCGCGTCAGCGATAAGCATTTGATCGGTGAGGTTATCGAATTACGGGATGATAAAGCCTCCATTCAGGTATACGAAGAAACGGCCGGCCTGGGACCGGGGGAACCGGTGGAATCCACCGGGGTGCCCATGTCCGTAGAACTGGCACCTGGCCTGATCGAAAGTATTTTCGATGGGATCCAGCGGCCGCTGGAGGAAATCTATAAACTGGCCGGGGATAGAATCCGCCGGGGTATTGATGTGCCCAAGCTGGACCGGCAGAAAAAATGGGAGTTCGTGCCCGTGGCCAAAGTCGGAGACGAAGTGTCCGGCGGGGACGTGATTGGTACCGTCCAGGAAACCCCGGCCGTACTCCATAAAGTCATGGTGCCTCCTGGCAAGGGCGGCACGGTGGAATGGGTTTACCAGGGGGAAGCCACCATCCTGGACCCGGTGTACAAACTGAAAGACAAACAGGGCAAGGTCACGGAATACCCCATGCTCCAGGTATGGCCGGTACGGGTGGCCCGTCCTTATAAGGAAAAGCTGCCTCCGGATGAACCCATGGTAACCGGGCAGCGGGTTATCGATACCCTGTTCCCCATTGCCAAGGGCGGCGTGGCAGCAGTGCCCGGGCCTTTCGGCAGCGGCAAGACGGTTATCCAGCACCAGCTGGCCAAGTGGGCCGATGCAGATATTATCGTCTACGTAGGCTGCGGCGAACGGGGCAACGAAATGACCGACGTATTGAACGAATTCCCGGCCCTGAACGACCCCCGCACCGGGCTGCCGCTGATGAAGCGGACGGTGCTGATTGCCAATACCTCGGATATGCCGGTGGCCGCCCGTGAAGCTTCCATTTATACGGGCATTACCATTGCCGAGTATTACCGGGATATGGGCTACAAGGTGGCCATTATGGCCGACTCCACTTCCCGTTGGGCAGAAGCCCTGCGTGAAATGTCCTCCCGGTTGGAAGAAATGCCCGGTGAAGAAGGGTACCCGGCGTACCTGTCTTCCCGTCTGGCAGAGTACTACGAACGGGCCGGCGAGGTGGAATGCCTGGGCAAGGATGACCGGGTAGGCGCCGTTTCTGCCATTGGGGCCGTATCCCCTCCTGGCGGCGATATTTCTGAACCGGTTTCCCAGGCTACCCTGCGGATTGTCAAGGTATTCTGGTGCCTGTCCTCTGCCCTGGCCTATGCCCGGCATTTCCCGGCCATCGACTGGCTGCAGAGCTACTCCCTGTATTCCGATCGGCTGCGGGCCTACTACGACAAGCACGTGGCGCCGGACTGGTCCAAACTGGTGGGCACCACCATGGAAATCTTGCAGGAAGAATCCAGCCTGAACGAAATCGTCCGCCTGGTAGGTATCGATGCCCTGGGCTTCAAGGACCGGATCACCATGGAATGCGCCCGGTCCATTCGGGAAGACTTTTTGCACCAGAACTCCTTCCACGAAGTGGATACGTACACTTCCCTGGAAAAACAATACGACATGCTGAAGCTGATCATTACCTGGTACGAACAGGCTTTGGAAGCCATGACCAAGCATGTGAACCTGGATAAGATCATTGAAATGCCTATCCGGGAAAAGATTGGCCGTGCCAAGTACATTCCGGAAAGCGAACGGAAGGAAAAGTTCGCCGAACTGAACAAGGAATTGGAACAGGCCTTTGCAGAACTGACGGAAGAGGGTGACGACAATGCGTAAAGATTATAAGACCATTCGCGAGGTAGTCGGCCCTCTGATGCTGGTGGACCAGGTACAGGGTGCCACCTACGATGAACTGGTGGAAATCCACCAGGAAAACGGGGAAGTCCGCAGCGGCCGTGTGCTGGTCATCGACGGGGACAAGGCCCTGGTACAGCTGTTTGAAAGCTCCCAGGGGCTGCGTCCGGCTACGGCCAAGGCCCGTTTCCTGGGCCACGGCATTCAGCTGGGGGTATCTCCCGATATGCTGGGCCGGGTATTCGACGGCATGGGCCGCCCCATTGACGGAGGCAAGCCCATTATTCCGGAAAAGTTCCTGGATATCAACGGGGAACCCATGAACCCGGCTGCCCGGGACTATCCTTCGGAATTTATCCAAACCGGGGTCAGCGCCATTGACGGGCTGAACACCCTGGTCCGGGGCCAGAAACTGCCGGTATTCTCCGGTTCCGGTCTGCCCCATGCCCAATTGGCTGCCCAGATTGCCCGGCAGGCCAAGGTACTGGGCACCGGCGAAAAATTCGCCGTAGTGTTTGCCGCCGTAGGGATTACCTTTGAAGAAGCCAACTTCTTCATGCAGGACTTTAACCGGACCGGCGCCTTGAGCCGTGCGGTGATGTACATCAACCTGGCCAACGACCCGGCTGTAGAACGGATTGCAACGCCGCGTATGGCCATTACCGCTGCTGAATATCTGGCCTTTGAGCTGGATATGCACGTACTGGTTATCATTACGGATATTACCAACTACGCCGATGCCCTGCGGGAAGTATCCGCTGCCCGTAAGGAAGTGCCCGGCCGCCGGGGCTATCCTGGCTACCTGTACACGGACCTGGCTACCATGTACGAACGGGCCGGCCGGATCAAGGGCAAGAAGGGGTCCATTACCATGATTCCTATCCTTTCCATGCCGGAAGACGATAAGACCCACCCCATTCCCGACTTGACCGGGTACATTACCGAAGGGCAGATTATCCTGTCCCGGGAACTGTACCGGAAAGGGCTGACGCCGCCGATTGACGTGCTGCCGTCCCTGTCCCGGCTGAAAGATAAGGGCGTGGGCAAGGGCAAGACCCGGGAAGACCATGCCGATACCATGAACCAGCTGTTTGCTGCATACTCCCGGGGCAAGCAGGCCAAGGAACTGGCCACCATCCTGGGGGATTCGGCCCTGAGCAAGGTGGATAAGCTGTATGCCAAATTCGCCGATGCTTTTGAACGGGAATACGTGTCCCAGGGCTACCAGACCAACCGCTCCATTGAGGAGACTTTGGACTTGGGTTGGAAGCTTTTGGGTATCCTGCCCAGATCCGAACTGAAACGTATCCGTGATGAATATCTGGACAAGTACTACAAACCGGCGGATGGCAGCGAGGGGGAATAACCCATGGCTACAAACGTAAACCCTACCCGGATGGAGCTGACCCGGCTGAAGAACCGGCTGGCCACTGCCGTTCGGGGACATAAATTGCTGAAGGACAAGCGGGACGAAATGGTGCGGCAGTTCATGATCTACATCCGCCGCAACCATGAACTCCGGCAGAAAATGGAAAAAGCCCTCCAGAACGTTTCCCGGCATTTCGGGATGGCCAAGGCCCATATGGGGGCCCTGAGCGTCAACGAAGCCCTGCTGTACCCGGCACGGAGTGCCGAGTTTGAAGTGGGCCGGAAGAACGTGATGAGCGTGGAGGTGCCGTCACTGAAGTACACCGGCAACACGGCGGACGATGCTGCGTCCATTCCCTATTCCTTTGCTTTTACGGCGGAAGAACTGGATACGGCTGTAACAGAACTGACCACCCTTTTGCCGGAACTGTTGGAACTGGCAGAGGTGGAAAAGACCTGCAATATGCTGGCAGATGAAATCGAAAAGACCCGCCGGCGGGTTAACGCCCTGGAATACGTGATGATTCCGGAAATGCAGGAGAGCATCAAGTATATCACCATGAAGCTCAGCGAGAACGAAAGAGCCAGCACGGTGCGCCTGATGAAGGCCAAGGAAATTATGGCCAAGCAGGCGTAGGGTGCCGGAAAATAAGAGGCTGGGAAAAAATGAGGTTTCATTTTTTCCCAGCCTCTTTTGGATTTTGCCCTAGGAGGTGCAGCATGTCACTCAACGAAACAAGCAAATTTCTGGCGTTAATCCTGCGGCATAAGCCGGAGGTAATCGGCATTACCCTGGACCGGCACGGCTGGGCCAAGGTGGAGGAAGTGGTTGCGGGGATTGCCAGGCAGCAGCCCTTTGATCGGGCGATGCTAGAAGAAATCGTGCGCACGGACAGCAAGCAGCGCTATTCCTTTAACGAGGACCATACGCTGATTCGGGCCAACCAGGGACACTCCCTTCCCGTGGACGTAGAACTGGCAGAAAAGACGCCGCCGGAAGTGCTGTGGCACGGCACCGGTGAAAAGTATACCGCGTCCATTGAGGCCCAGGGCCTGATACCCAAATCTAGGCTGTATGTGCATCTGTCCGGGGACTACGCAACCGCCGTGAAGGTGGGGGCCCGCCACGGCAAGCCTGTGGTTTACCGGGTTGCCGCGGGAGAAATGGAGAAGGCCGGCTTCCGGTTTTATCAGTCTGTAAACGGGGTGTGGCTGACCAAAGGTGTGCCTGCCCAATATTTAAAGCGAACGGCGGAGGCAGATTAACAGATTTGGACGAGCTTGGTGTATAGGAAGCTGGGCGAAGGGCACAGGGCGCTAAGAAGTTAGAACGCAGAACGTGCAGTAAAGGGGACTGTGCTCTAAAAGGGGTAAATTGTGGTAGAATAAGGAAACACAGTTTGACAAAGTAAAGGAGGCAGCAAGCGTTGGCAACCACGTTTAATTTTCGTCCGGAGCGGGGCCAGGGGCCCTTGTACCGGCAGCTGGCCAGCTATTTCCGGCAGGAAATCCGGGAAGGGCGGCTGCTGCCCCTGGAGTTCCTGCCCAGCATCCGGAAGCTGAACCGGGACCTGAAGCTGAGCCGGACTACGGCGGAGGCGGCCTACGAAATCCTCATTGACGAGGGCTACGTCCAGAACCTGCCCAGCCGGGGCTACCAGGTGGTGGATACCGGGAGGATTCCTGCCCCTAAAAAGGTACGGCCCCAGTGGGCTAGGGCGGAAAAAGAGAAAAAAGCGCCTCCTGTGCTCTATAATTTTTCCAATAATTACATTGATACGTCCACCTTCGATACGGTGCTGTGGCGGCGCTGCCTGAACAAGGTGCTGCATAGTCCTGGGGCGCTGGCCGGCTACGGGGACCCCCAGGGGGAACCGGTACTGCGGGAGGTCCTGGCCCGGTACAGCTACAGTGCCCGGGGCGTAGTGTGCACTCCGGAACAGATCCTGGTAGGGGCCGGCCTTCAGGCCCTTTTGGTGATTCTGCTGTCCATTTTGCCGGTGGAGCCCAAACGGGTGGGACTGGAGGCACCGGGCTTTCCCCAGGCGGAGCAGGTATTCCACCTGCTGGGCTGGGAAACCCAGACCTTTGACCCTGGGGACCCCAAGGCGGACTGGCCGGGGCTGCTGATGATCTCTCCCGCCAACCCCTACAAGGGGCGGGCCCTGACAGAACGGGAACGGAATAACCTGATTGTGGCCACCCAGCTGGAGCGGGTGTATCTGCTGGAGGATGACTACAATGGGGAATTCCGCTACCTGCATCAGCCCACCCCGGCCCTGCACAGCTTTGGCAACCGGGAGCAGATCATCTACGTAGGGTCTTTTTCCCGGACCCTGCTGCCTTCCCTGCGGATCAGCTACCTGGTGCTGCCGGAAAAACTGCTGCCGGCCTACCGGGCGGTGGCAGCCCGCTACAACCAGACGGCATCCACCATGGAACAGCTGGCCCTGGCCCAGTATATTGAGGACGGGCATCTCACCCGGCACGTGAAAAAGCTGCGGACCCGGTACCGGGAAAAGAGTCGGCAGCTGCGCCAGGCCCTCCAGGAAGTGTTTGGGGAGCTGGTCCTGCCCATGAGCTACGGGTCCGGGCTTCACCTGCACATTGCCCTAAGGCTGCCGGGCACGGCGGCAGAATTGGCCCAGCAGGCCCTGAAGCAGGGGGTGCGGATTATTCCTGTCCAGGGAACGCCGGAGGGGCAGCCCCCGGAGTTTCTCCTGTCCTTTGCGGGGATTGGGGAAGATAAGATCCGGGACGGGGTAAAGGCTTTGTACCGGGCCCTGGTACCGGAAAAATAGCGGCCGGGTACATTGTGTTTCCCTACTGTTCTAGGGTATAATGGAACAAAATATAGTATATAAGAAGTAAATTGTAAGCAAGAAGAAGTTACCTGTAAGCAAGGAGGTGCGGCGATGCATAAAAAATGGGAGGCAGCTGCCTTGGCCCTGGCTTTGACGCTGCCCATACCGACCGTTCAAGCCGCCCAGTATTTTGCCCCGAAATATGGCTTTTCCCAAAATGGCCAGCTGCAGCCGGCCCTGACGGTAGAATTTACCAAAGGGGTGCCCCGGCAGATTTCGGCTATTTTGACGGGGACGCCCGGCAGTGAGCGGGTCATGGCGCTGGCCTGGCAGAACGACCAGAATATCGGCCTGGTGGCCTACCAAAAGGGTGTGGACTATGCCCTGTATAAATTGAACTTTCGTCCCGGCAAGGAAGATTTGCTGATCCTGAGCTACGGCAAGCACGGGGTGGGGCGGACCCACCTGAATGAAGTGTCCGTGATTGGCGAGGACGCCCTGGGTGTGGTGCGGCCCCTGCCCGTAGTGGGCTTTGAGCCGGTAGATGTATTCAATTCGCCGCTGCAGATCCGCCAGAATCAGGCTGTGCTGTTTCTGGAAGACGCGCCTCACGTGCTGACCTTATCGGCAGATGGGGCGATGGGCTACCTGGTGGATGTGGAATAAATAAGGAGGAACCAGCATGAGTTTGTCTGAATTATATAAGGGCTGCCGGACCTACCGGCGCTTTACCCAAAAACCGGTGCCGGAGGAGCTGCTGCATACGCTGGTGGACACGGCCCATACCCGAAGCTGCGGCCGCAACGGCCAGCCTTTGCGGTTTATCGTGGTGAAAAGCCCGGAAAAGGTGGCTGCGATGCAGCCGCTGGTGCGCTGGGCGGCGGCACTGCCCAAGGCCATCGGCACCCCTGTCCAGGGAGAACAGCCCACGGCTTTTGTGGTGGTGCTCCGGGAAAACAATGCGGGGCCGCTAACCAATGTGGACTTGGGCATTGCCCTGGACACTATGGCCATCTGCGCCTGGGAACAGGGCGTAGGCAGCTGCATTATGGCAGCTGTGGACCGGAAAGCCATTGGGGAGCTCCTTTCTGTGCCGGAAGGCTGGGAAGTGAATATTGTGCTGGCCCTGGGGTATCCCAGCCACCAAAGCACCTTGGTGGAGGCCCAGGAGGGCGGCAGCCTGGATTACTATGTGGACGAGAAACGGGATTACTACGTGCCCAAGCTGAAGCTCAAGGACGTGGCCCGGTTCTGCTGAAACGGTAGGCCCTGGGGAAAACAGAACCCAGGGCCGGCAAGGAGTACAAAATGATCTATGATACAGCCATTATCGGCGGAGGTCCTGCGGGCCTGAGTGCTGCCGTTACGGCAGCCGCCCGGAACCAGTCCGCAGTGTTATTTGACGCCGGGGATTTTGCCCCGGCACTGCGCAAATCCCACAGTATCAAGAACTACCTGGGTATGCCGGACCAATCCGGCAAGGCGCTGATGGACGCCTTCCTGGCTCACGCCAAGGAAGGGGGCGCTGTGGTAGTGCCCCACAAGGTGCTCAGCGTCATGAGCCTGAAGGACCATTTCTACTTGGCGACTCCGGGGGATATTTACGAAGCCAAAACGGTCATCCTGGCTCCCGGGGTGGCCCACGGCAAGGGCCTTACGGGAGAAGCGGATTATTTGGGACGGGGCATCAGCTACTGCGCTACCTGCGACGGGAATTTCTATAAAGGAAAACATATTGGGGTCATCACCACCCTGGAATCTGGCTGGGAAGAAGTGCTGTTTTTGGCTTCTTTGGCGGCAGAAGTGGACGTTTGGGCCACATATCCCGTGCCGGCCTTTACGGAAAAGAATATTCGCATTCGGACGGGGAAACCCACCGCCGTGGAAGGCGGGGAGAAGGTTACCGCCCTTAAAACCACGGAAGGCACGGAACCGGTGGACGGTATTTTTATCCTCCGGGAAACGGATCCTTTGGAAAAGCTGCTACCGGGCCTGAAACTGGACGGCCGCTTTATTGCGGTGAACCGGCAGATGGCTACCAGCGTGGACGGGGTATTTGCCGCCGGGGACTGCACCGGCCTGCCCTGGCAGATCAACAAGGCCGCCGGGGAAGGGCAGGTGGCCCTGCTCTCTGTGGCTTCGTGGCTCCAGGAGCACCGGCAATGACCGGGGAAAGGCGGCTCCAGGCAGGATTACTAGCGGCACTTCTTGCTGCCAGCCTGCTGACGGGCTGCGGCAGCAGTACCGGGAGCCAGAGCACTGCCTCCAGTAAGGGGACGGAAGCGGCCAGCACCCAGGAAAAACTTCTGACCAGCCCGGCCCCCAGCCAGGAAACCAAGACCTTGGCTCCTGGGGAAGGGGAACGGGGCGCCCGGGTGGAATTTGTGACCCGGGAACACAAGATGGAACGGATCACCTTTTCCGGGGGCTATCTCCGGACCCTGCCGGAAGAAAAGCCGGATACCATTATGCGGGCGGCCCCGGCGGGCAGTCTGGGAATGATTTTTGGGAAACGGGAAATCAACGGCCTGGAATGGGCCAAGGTGGCTACCCGGGATGGGGTCACCGCCTGGTACGCGGCGCCGGCCCGGGAAGGGGCACTAAAGGAAGACAAGCGGCCGCCGCTGCAGATTGCGGAAAATGTTTACCGCAGCACCTATCCCCAGGTAACCGGGGAAGTACCGCCCCGGGTCCAGGACCGGATCAACCAGGAGCTGGGCAATTACTACTCGGTATACCGGCACGTTATCGGGCCGGTGGGGGGCGAGCTCCAGTGCAAGGTGACGTATAACCGGCGGGGGCTGCTGAGCCTGGTATTTACCGGCAAGCCCATCCGGTACCGGACCTATCCGGTGTCCGAGGTGAACAACCTGGCCAGCTGGTCCCAGCTCAAAAAATACGTGTACGTTTCCCCATTGATTGGGGGTTCGGACCCCAATTCCCTAACGGCCGAGCGGACGGATCTCCAGTACGGCATGGTTTTTGACCTGAATACGGGGAGCCGGCTGACCTACGAGTATTTTCTGGGAAAGAACCGGGAAGCTGCGGTAAAAGAGCGGCTGGCAGAGCTGGGCAGCGATGCCCGGCTGGACCCGGACAATTTTTACGTGGATGACCAGGGAAAACTCATTGCCCTGGCCAGTGTCCAGCAGCCGGAGCCGGGACGGGTTCCCTTAGACCTGTCGGATCTGGTGGTGCGGGACTATTAAAACAAAATCAAGCCTAAGGAGAGGGTAACCATGGATCAGGCCATGTCCGCCAATTGGAAGCGGACTTTCGGGGTCCTTTGGATCTGTGTTTTTCTGGTATGCGCCAGCTATACCATGGTAGTGCCTTTCCTGCCGTTATTTCTGGTGCAGGAGCTGCACCTGCCGGCGGCCAATGCCAAAATGTGGTCCGGGGTGATTATCGCCGTGACCTTTGTCCTGGCAGGGGTGATGGCTCCCTACTGGGGTGCCCGGGGCGATGTGTCCGGGCAGAAAATCAATGCCATCCGGGCCGGGGTGGGGCTGACCTTCTGTTATGCCGCTACGGCCCTGGTAACGGACCCCTGGCAGCTTTTGGGGGTGCGGGTGCTGATGGGCATCATCAGCGGGTTTGTGCCGGCCTGTATGGCCATGGCTTCCTACATCTTGCCGGAAAGCCGGATGGGGTGGGGCATGGGACTGATGCAGACCGCCAACTCCAGCGGCAGCATTATGGGGCCGCTTTTGGGGGGCTTTCTCAGCAGCCTGTTTGGTATGCGGATGTCCTTTATGGTGGCGGCGGGGTCTTTGGGCCTGGCGGCTCTGGCGCTGGTGTTCCTGGTACCCCGGGACCATCCCAAAGGGCCTTCGGCTGCCGAAGCCAAGCAGGGGATGTTTCAGCAGCTGGGGGGCATGCTCACCCAGAAAACCTTGTTTGGCATCCTGCTGCTTTTTGCCCTGGTAAAGGCCTGCATTATGGTGGTGCAGCCGCTGCTGACCATTTATGTCAACGACCTGCTCCAGGGGGCTCCGGATGTGGTGACCATTTCCGGGGTAATCCTGTCCCTGGCAGGGATTGCCGGTATTGTGGCCGCGCCTTTCTGGGGCACCCAGGGGCATACCTATGGCTGCAACCGGGTCCTGTCCCTGGTGCTTTTCAGCGCCGGCGTTATGGACGTGGCCCAGTATTTCGGCCACAATATTTGGATTTTTGCCATTCTGTACTTTGTCTACGGCCTGTTCCTGGCAGGAGCAGCTCCCAATCTGTACACCAGCATGACCCAGGAAACTCCGGTTTCCCAGCGTGGCAAGGCCTTTGGCCTGGCCACGGCAGCGGACCAGCTGGGCGGCGCCATCGGCCCCTTGGCCGGGGGTTTTCTGGGAGCCTTTATGACCATTGGCCAGATTCTGGCCCTGACCGGGCTGGTGCTGATGGTGGGCGGAATTTACGTGTATCAGTCAAAAGTACGGAAACAGCCTGTGGTATCTTGACGGCTTGCCGTCTATAAATAAAAAGGAGATGCAATATGAACAGAAAAGTACATTTTCACACAACGTTAGGGGATTTCACTGCGGAAATTTTTGAGGATAAGGCGCCTATTACGGCTGCCAACTTTCTGAAATTGGTGGAAGAAAAATTCTATGACGGCATTATTTTCCACCGGGTTATCGATGACTTCATGATCCAGGGCGGGGACCCTACTGGTACCGGCCGGGGCGGCTCCAAGGACGTGATTCGGGATGAATTCGGTCCTGGCCTGGCCCACGACAGCGAGGGCATCCTGTCCATGGCCAATGCCGGCCCCAACACCGCCAGCAGCCAGTTCTTCATTACCCTGGTTCCTACGCCCTGGCTGAACGGCCATCACGCCATTTTCGGCAAAATCACCGAAGGTATGGATGTGGTCCACAAAATCGGCTCCACGGCTACGGACTTCAGTGACCGTCCCCTGGAAGACGTTGTGATGGAAAAGGTTGAAATCGTAAAATAATGGCAGCCTACGTGTATATGATCCGCTGTGCCAATGGATCGCTGTACACCGGGTGGACCACTGACCTAAAGCGGCGCCTGGCCCAGCATCAAGCGGGGACAGGCGCTAAGTTTACCCGGGGCTTCAAGGCGGTGGAAATGGTCTATTTTGAGGAAGTTTCCAGCCGGGAAGATGCCTTGAAACGGGAGTATGTTCTAAAACATTTAAAGAAAGCGAGGAAAGAGGAGCTGGTTCGATGCTTTACGGGAAAGCTTCAGAAAATTACATGAATACAGCCTCTTTTTCTTGTACTTTTGCTTGTAAAAGCAGTCCTGTTATGCTAGAATGATTCTCAGAGAAAGCGGACTTACTGAATGTTGAACGCAAAGTATCACAGATAGGTGGATCGTTTTTCGCAATATTTTTTAGGAGGCCAAGTAATATGACTGGCAAAGTAAAATGGTTTAATGCTGAAAAGGGTTATGGTTTCATTGAACGCGAAGATGGCGGCGACGTATTCGTACATTTCTCCGCAATCCAAGGCGACGGTTTCAAAACCTTGGAAGAAGGCCAAGCTGTTGAATTCGATGTAGTCGAAGGCAACCGCGGTGAACAAGCTGCGAACGTTGTTAAGCTGTAAGATATAGCATCTGAAGAATAAACAACCAAGCAATGAAAGGGGTGTCGCAGAAATGCGATACTCCTTTTTTTCTATGTCTGGGGTGGGTGAGCCCTGGGCGGCGCATACTGTCATTCTATAACAATCAGAAACAGCGCCGGGGAAACTGCCTGGAAGGGCAGCAGACCTGCGCACACAGAAAGGGGAATTGGACAATGGCTGCGTACGGAATGGAAGGAAAGCGGGGCGTCATCAGCGGCGGTACCTCGGGTATCGGCCTGGCGGCAGCCCAGCTGTTGGTGAAGGATGGTGCGGAAGTGATTCTCATTGGCCGGGATGCCCAAAAGGGTGCCCAGGCGGTGGAAAGCCTAAGCGGCGCCGGCAGGGCCCGGTTTGTCCAGGCAGATCTCAGCACAGTGGCCGGCTGCCAAAGTGTGGCGGCAGCCCTGGAAGACCAGAAACTGGATTTTCTGGTGAACTGTGCCGGGATGTACCAGGAACGGATGCTGGACCGGCTGACGGAAGAAGATTATGACCAGGTAATGAACCTGAATGTGAAAGGAACGGTGTTCCTGACCAAGGCCCTGCTGCCGCTTATGCAGGAGGAGGGCCCCTCGGTGCTGAATATTGCCTCTGACGCGGCTTTGGAGGGCAACTATGGGTGCAGCGTCTACGCAGCCTCCAAAGGGGCTGTGGTGGCCTTTACCAAGTCCCTGGCCCTGGATTTGGCGCCTTGGGTGCGGGTGAACTGCCTGTGCCCCGGGGATGTGGAAACGCCCCTGGTGCGCAAGCAAATGGAAGAAGGCGGCTACACCATGAGTGCCATGGCTTCCATCTATCCTATGGAACGGATTGGCCAGCCGGAAGAAGTGGCCCATATGATCTGTGCCATCCTGTCGCCTATGAACAGCTTTATGACCGGCGCTGTAGTCAGCGTGGACGGCGGACTGACGGCAAAATAGGAGGCGCCACATGGAGAAAAAATTAACGAGAGCCAATGCGTTGTTTATCGGTTCCATGCTGTTTGGCATGCTGTTTGGGGCCGGCAATCTGATTTTCCCGGTGCATATGGGGCAGCTGGCGGGATCCAATTTCTGGTCCGCCAACTGGGGCTTCATTTTTACCGGGGTATTTATGCCCTTCTTTGCCCTTTTGGCCATTGGGCTTACCGGAAGTTCCGGGGTGGAAGAACTGGCGGGCAATGTGCATCCCATCTTCGCCCGGATTTTTACCATTTTGCTGTATTTGACCATCGGGCCGGCTTTTGCCCTGCCCCGTACAGCCACCGTATCCTTCCAGATTGGGGTGGTGCCCTTTTTGGGGAGTACCAATCCCACAGTGGCCCTGGCCGTATTTACCTTTGTGTTTATGGCGGTGGCCCTGGCCTTTGCCCTGAAGCCTTCCAAGCTGATTGTGTACATCGGCAAATGGCTGAACCCGGCCTTTTTGACCTTCCTGTGCCTTTTGGTGTTGGCCGCCCTGCTGCACCCCATGGGGTCCGTGGCCATGATTGCACCCCAGGGGGATTACAGCGGCCATGCCTTCCTGACCGGTTTTAAGGAAGGGTACAACACCATGGACGTTCTGGCCATGTTGGCCTTTTCCGTTATCGTGGTGGATACCATGCATAACCTGGGGGTCACGGACCGGAAAACGGTTTCCCGGGACATTATCAAGGTGGGCGTGATTGTAGTAATCCTCATGAGCCTGATCTACATCATGATTACCTGGCTGGGTACTTCCAGCATGGGCAAGCTGGCCCTTTCTGCCAACGGGGGCATTGCCCTGGCCCAGATTGCCCAGTACTACTTTGGCCCCTTGGGCGGCCTGCTCCAGGCTGTCATCGTGACCCTGGCCTGCCTGAAGACGGCCATCGGCCTGATTTCCGCCTGCTCCGATACCTTTGCGGAATTCTTCCCCATGAGCCTGGGCTATAAGGGCTGGTGCGTGGCTTTTGCCGTGATTGCCTTCCTGGTAGGCAATGTGGGGCTGACCCAGATTATTGTGCTGGCCATTCCTATTTTGATGTTCCTGTATCCCCTGGCCATTACCCTGATTCTGTCTTCTTTTGCCCGGGCTTTGTTTGGCCAAAGCAAGCGGCTGTACCGCTGGCCCATGGTGCTGGCCGGAATCGCTGCCTTTGGGGACGCCCTGAGCGCACTGCCCCAGGGCCTGGCCAATTCTCCCCTGGTGCTGCAGATTCTCGGCTATTACAAGATTCTGCCCCTGTTTAGCCTGGGTATGGGCTGGGTAGTGCCCACCTTTGTGGCCCTGCTGCTGGCCATTATCAGCGTGAAGCTGGTGGGCGACCGGGCGTGATTTTGCGTTCTTTTGGGGAAAAGTGTATAATAGTAAGGTAAATAACAATCATCCAGGGATGATATTTCATACGAGGAGGGATTTCCCATGCAAAAAATTATCATTGCGGCTGCAGTAATGAGCCTGCTGCCCCTGACCCTGGCCAGCGCATCTCCGCTTGCCAAAATCGCCCCGGGAGCAGCCCAGATCGATGCCAATGTTACGGTGGGCACCCATTTGGAAGGCCAGAAAGACGGCCATTCCGTGGACTTCGACGGTGATACCCGGTACCGGGCAGGTGCTACGGTAGGCATTGCGGACAATTTGGGTCTGGACTACACGTATGCAGCGCACGAAGGCAACGAAAATGCATCGGTGCAATCCCACCAGGTAAACCTGGTTTATCAATTTAACCCCTATCTGTACGGCTTCGGCGGCTATGTACGGAACCGGGCCAAACTCCATGGCTACCATGACAACACCAGCGGTTATCAGGTAGGCGCCATTGGCCGGCTGCCCATTACGGACAAGACCACGGGCTGGGCCAAGTTTGGCATCGGCAACACCATCACCCAATACGAAGTGGGCGTGGGCTATGCCTTTACCGATAACTGGGAAGGCAATATTTCCTACAACGACAGCAAGTACAAGGATTTCTCCGGCGATATTGATGCCAAGACCCACGGTGTCAACGTAGGCGTATCCTACAAATTCTAAAAGCTGCGGCGCAAGCGTCTTTTCCGGCTCCTGCAAAGGGGCAGGAAAGGGCGCTTTTTTGCGTCCAAAAGAAAAAGGCCCCGCCCGCAGGCAGGACCCAGAAACAGCTTTGGTGCGATTGGCGCGAGTCGAACGCGCGACCCTCTGCTTAGGAGGCAGATGCTCTATCCATCTGAGCTACAACCGCATAACGCATCTATTATACCAATTCTGAGAAAAAAGTTCTACTTTTTTAGGCCAATGCCTTTTCAACTGCACAGGAATCAAGTATACTAAAAACAATCATGCAAAAAAATACACAAATCAGAAAAAGGAGAACTCATGAAAATCGTAACTGAACTGGCCCTGTTGTTCAGCCTGTGTCTTATCAGCGCAGGCATTACCCACCTGCTGCCGGTGGCCATGCCGGCCAGCGTGGTAAGCCTTCTGCTGCTGACCCTGCTGCTGTACCGGAAGGTCATCAAACCGGAACAGATCCGGGGCGTTGCCACCTTTCTGATGGGCAGCATGGGCATCTTTTTTGTGCCTGCCCTGGTGGGAACCGTGGAGTATCTGGAAACCCTGAAGGCCTATTTGCTGCCCTTTGCGGTGGTAACCCTGGTGACCACGCCCCTGGTGTATTTTGTTACGGCCTGGACCATCCAGCTGGTGCTGAAGTTCCGGGACAGACAGGAGGTGCCCCATGCTTAGTTCCTTTGCCAGCAATCCGTTCTTTGGCCTGGCACTGACCTTTGCCTGCTGGGCCCTGGGGCTGAAAATCCAGAAAAAGACCGGCCTTTTGCTGCTGAACCCGGTACTGGTGGCAGCGGTGCTGATTGTGGTGGTGCTTACGGTTTTTGGTATCTCCTTTAAACAATACAATGTAGGGGGCTCCCTGGTGTCCCTGATGCTGGGACCTGCCACGGCGGTGCTGGCGCTCAATATCTACCAGCAGCGGGAAATTCTCCATAAGAATTTTCTTTCGGTGGTGATTGGCTGCACGGTGGGCTGCCTGGTCAGCATTGGCGCGGCCATCCTGCTGTGCCGGCTTTTTGGCACCAACCAGGTGTTTTCCATTTCCATGCTGCCCAAAAGCGTGACCACGGCCATTGCCCTGGGCATATCGGAAAGCGGCGGGGGCATTCCGGGAATCACCGCGGCAGCGGTGGTGTTTACCGGCATTGAAGGGGCGGTGATCGTTCCCTGGCTGGCCAAGCTGTTCCGCATAACCCATCCGGTAGCGGAAGGGGTGGCCATCGGGGCCTGCAGCCATGCCATCGGCACCAGCAAGGCCCTGGAAATCGGCAAGGTCCAGGGGGCCATGAGTTCTATTTCCCTGTGTGTCTGCGGCATTTTGACCACGGGGCTGATGCTGTTTTTTGGCTGAAGCCAGCAATAAGCGTAGGATAAAAAAGATAATTTTGTTACAAGAAATTGTAATGAAATTATCTTTTTTGCATATTTATCCAATTTTGTTGCTATTTCCAGGGATACAGTATAGAATAAAAAATACTCATTATAATTATCATTATCCATTACAAGGAGGCGTACCTATGGAAATCACAAGGGAAGCCATCGAACAGGCGGTGGAGTCCTACCGCCAGGAAATGCTGGACTACTGGAAAGAGCTGGTGAATTTTCAGGCCGGCAGCAAAGAAGGAGAGCGCATGTTTGCTCTGCTGAGCCAGGTCAATGCCAAATTAAACCGGGAAGGCTTTGCCAGTGAACTGCTGCCCACGGGCAGCCCCATTCCGCTTTTGCGGGCGTACCTGGGCAAGGAGCGGCCGGGCAAACCTATTTTGCTTAGCGGCCACTTGGACACAGTATTTCCCAACGGCAGCTATCCGGAAAATCCCTTTACCATCCGGGACGGAAAGGCCTATGGCCCCGGGGTCAATGATATGAAGGGCGGCATCGTCATGGCCATTTACCTGGCCAAGGTGCTGGACAAGCTGGGGTATGCTAAGCATCCCTTCAAGCTGGTTTTTGTCGGGGACGAGGAAACCACCCATATAGGTTCCCAGGCCGATGTGCTGCTGGCCCAGGAGGCGGAAGGCTGCCTGGCGGCGTTTAATTTTGAAACGGGCCGGATGGACAACGGGCTTACCGTGGGCCGGAAAGGCTGCATGGACGTGTGGATTACGGTAACCGGCAAGGCCGGCCATGTGGGCAACGCCTATGCGTCTTCCAGCAACGCCATTGAGGAAATGGCCTACAAGATTGTGGAGCTGCGGAAGCTGACCAACCTGGATTTAGGGCTGATTGTCAGCACGGATATTATTTCCGGCGGTACGGTGTCCAATGCGGTGGCGGACCACTGCCGGATTGAGGTGGACTGCCGCTACGACTTCAATGCGGATAAGCCCATGCTGGAAGAAAAAATCAAGGAAATCTGTGCCCGGACCTATGTGCCCGGTACGACTACGGAAGTGCAGTTTGTGTCCAGCATGCCGGTGTTTGAAAAGACGGCGGGCAATGAGCACCTCCTGGACCTGGTGAACCAGGCTGCCCAGGAATTTGGCCAGCCAGCCTTTGGCCCGGCCCACCCCGGCGGCTGCTCCGATGCGTCCTTTATGGCCAAGGCAGGGATTCCCATCCTGTGTTCCTGCGGGGTGCAGGGGGACGGAGCCCATACCAAGCATGAATTTGCCAATGTAGAAACGATGTTTACCCGGACCAAGCTGCTGGCAGCAGCCATTTGCAAGTTATAACCATTTTGAGGGGGAGTCCACTGTGAGTGAAGAAACGAAGACGGTGCCGGAAAAGCCCGTCAACAAAACCTTATCGGTACCCAGTCCGATTCTGATTATTGCCTTTATCCTGTTTTTAAGTGCGGTGGCCAGCTACATCATTCCTGCCGGGATTTTTGACCGGGTAAAAGATGCGGCCAGCGGCCGGATGGTGGTGGATCCCAACACCTTCCATTTTATTAAGCAGCATCCGGTGGGCATCTTTGAAGCCTTTATGTCCATTCCCAAGGGCATCAAGGGAGCCAGCGAAATTGTGGGCTTCCTGATGATCATCGGCGGCGCCCTGAACGTAATGGCCGCTACCGGTACCATTCACGCGGCCATGGGCCATGTGGTGCGGAAAATGGCGGGCCGGGAAATCCTGATGGTACCCGTGATCATTACCGTGTTCAGTATGCTCAGTTCCTTTGCCGGGTGCAGCGAAGAATACATTGCGTTCCTGCCCCTGATTCTGTCCGTCAGCTATGCCCTGGGGTTTGACTCCATTACGGCAGTGGCCCTGGTGCTGGCTTCTGTAGGCACCGGCTACGGCGCTGGGGTGACCAACGCCTTTACCGTAGGGGTGGCCCAGAGTATTGCCGGCCTGCCCATGTTCTCTGCCATCCAGGTGCGTATGGTGATGCTGGTCATCCTGATTCTGGTGAGTATTACCTACGTGATGCATTACGCCAGAAAGGTCAAGAAAAACCCGGAAAGCAGCCCCATGTATGAACTGGACAAGATCTACAAGGAAAAGCTTAATATCGAGGAAGACGAAAATGCCCATGTGGCCCTGACCAAACGGCATACCTTGGTATTGGTGGGCTTTGTGGCCACCATCTGTGCGGTGCTGGTAGGGGTTATCAAGTTTGGCTTCTACATTGAAGAACTGGCTGCCCTGTTCCTGATGCTGTCGGTGTACGCCGGCGTGGTAGGGGGACTCAGCCCCAAGGGCTACTCCGATGCCTTTGTAGCCGGGGTCAAGAATATGGCCCTGCCCTGCCTGATGGTCAGCATGTGCCGGGGCGTGACCATTATCATGACGGATAGCAAGATTTTGGACACCATTATCTTCTATCTGGCTGGCGCCCTGAACCTGCTGCCCCATTACCTGATGGGCTTTGGCATGTTCATCGTCCAGGACCTGTTCAATATTGTGGTGCCTTCCGGTTCCGGTCAGGCTGCCATCACCATGCCCATTATGGCGCCTTTGGCGGATCTGGTGGGCATGACCCGGCAATCGGCGGTTATGGCCTTCCAAATGGGGGATGCGTTTACCAACTGCATTACCCCTGCCAGCGGGACCACTATGACCATCCTGACCATAGCTGGGGTGCCCCTGAAGAAATGGTGGAAGTTTGCGGTGCCCATGGTGGGACTGTGGTGGATTGTGGCCTTTGGGGTCATGAGCTACTGCACCGCCGTAAAATTGGGACCCTTCTGAGGCCTAAAACTCTATAGACAGCAAAAGAGGGTGTGAAATAATGAAACTTCTATCGTCGTTCGTTCCTTATTACCTTCAACATTTATGGTGTGCTCCCCGTCAAGTAGACAGTTCCTAATAATATAAACCTCTA
>ERZ791917.260-NODE-260-length-65763-cov-14.921729_pt1 | contig 65763 bp, 65 predicted proteins | sample MGYA00510138_ERZ791917 | MGnify/ENA primary metagenome ERZ791917 (study PRJEB30046, sample SAMN00792102) | human gut metagenome | study: EMG produced TPA metagenomics assembly of the A metagenome-wide association study of gut microbiota in type 2...
ACTATGGATTTTTGTTTTTTGATTAACTGTTCAAATTCATTTTACAACTAACCGTGAAAAGAAAAACATTGCAAAATGTTAAATCTCTGCTATACTAGAAGACGTTAGAAGCTGGGAAAATGGATTTGTTTATGCATAAAAGGTATAGCGCTGCTGCTTTTCTCCAGGAAGTGCGGCAGTGGAGGAGAACAGCATGAAGGCTTTAAAGAACCGGAAAGACATTCATAAATTCGCCAAAAAATATCTGATCCTGTACAAGGACCCCATGACCCCCATTGATGTGGTGGAGGAAAGCGTCTTTGGAGAGGAATGCACTGCCCTGGGCTTCAAAGCGGACCAGGGAAAGGGCTTTAGCAAGGCGTATTCCAAAGGAGCTTACCAGGATTGGGAAACCCTGGAACAGGTGATTTTTCAGATAGAGGATCCCCTTCTCCTGGGCAGCGGCATCTACTCCCGCTGGCTTCAGGTGACGGAGCATTCTCTCAGCGAATACGTCCTGGATGACAAGAACCTGCCCTGGTTCCTGTTGGCCCTCAAGCGGTTAAAGCAGCTGACCAAAAAGGAAGAGAAACTGGCACAGGCTATGCAGGAAAAATCAGCGTAAAATCAGGCCCTCGGGCTGCGGAGCAATCTGCGGTGCGGGGGCTTTCGTGTCCCTTAGGGGCGGGGTCCGTGACGGACGGGGAAAAATAAGGTATAATATAATGATTGCGCATAAATAGACAGCAGCTCCAGAAAGGTCTGGAAAGCTGCTGAGAAGTTTGTTTGGAAGACAAAGGAGAATGCAAATGGAAACTTGGCTGCAAGTCAGCTTGAAAGTCACTCACGAAGCGGTGGAAGCGGTAGCCGAACTGCTGCGGGAAGTGGGCGCCAGAAATGGCGTGGAAATTGAAGACCCCCTGCTGCTCAATGAGCTGCGGGAACACGCCACCTGGGAACTGTGCGATATTCCTGCCCAGGAAAATACGGAAGTGGTGACGGTAACGGCCTACTATCCGGAAAACCAGGAGCTTCAGCAGCGCCTGGAGGCCATTGAAAACGGTATGCAGGAAATTGAAGCTCGGCTGGGCAAGTGCCGGTTTGGGGCCACCTTGTTCCGGCAGATTAGCGAAAAGGACTGGGCCAATCAGTGGAAGCAATTCTTCCACACCAAACGGGTAGGGAAGAGAACGGTGATTAAACCCACCTGGGAAACCTATGAACCCCAGGAAGGGGATTTGGTCATCTCCCTGGATCCGGGGATGGCCTTCGGTACCGGCACCCACGCCACCACCAGTATGTGCATCCAGCGGCTGGAAGAGCTGGTGAACCCGGATTGCACGGTATTTGACGTAGGTACCGGCAGCGGGATTTTGGCCATGACGGCCGCCCTTTTGGGTGCCAAAACTGTGGAAGCGGTGGACATCGACGCCAAGGCTGTAGAAGTGGCCAAGGAAAATATTGCCCTAAACGGCCTTTCCGACAGAATTGACGTAAAGCAGGGGAACCTGCTGGACGATACCAATGGTCAGGCGGATATTATCATCGCCAACATTATTGCGGACATCATCATTCTGGTGCTGCCGGAGGTAGCTGCCAAACTGGCTCCTGGCGGTAAGTTCCTGGCCAGTGGCGTCATTGAAGAACGGTTCCCGGATGTGGAAGCAGCTGCTAAGGAGCAGGGCTTCCAGATTCTTCAGGTCAGCCGGAAAGCTGGCTGGACCGCCATTACCATGGGCAGGGAGGCATAAGGCTGTGTATCGTTTTTTTGTACCCCGGAATTTTGCACCGGAAATGGTTATTGACGGGCAGGATGCCCACCACATTTCCCACGTGCTGCGGATGAAGGCTGGGGATCAGGTGCAGATTGTCAGCCTGGACCAGGTAACGGCCCTGATGGAAATTACCGGCTTTACGGAGCATCAGGTGGCGCTGTCCCTGGTAGAAAAAATTGAACGCTGCCACGAACCCTCGGTGCAGGTAACCCTGATCCAGGGCCTGCCCAAGCAGGACAAGCTGGAATGGGTTATCCAAAAGGCCATTGAGCTGGGGGTGACGGCCATCCAGCCGGCTGTGATGGACCATTCGGTGGTAAAGCTGGACCCTGTTAAGGCCGAAAAGAAGCTGGAACGGTGGCAGAAAATTGCCGAGGCAGCGGCCAAACAAAGCAAGCGGGATATCATTCCCCAGGTGCTGCCGGTGAGAGCTTTTAAAGAAGTACTCCAGGGCTGTACGGCAGAACTGAAAATCATTGCTTACGAAGTAGAGGACGGGCAGGGCATTCGCCAGGCTCTTCAGGTACAGCAGGAGGCCAAGACGGCGGCCCTGATTATTGGCCCCGAGGGGGGCATCAGCAAGGACGAGTTCGCCCTGAGCCAGAAGCTGGGCTGGGCGTCCGTCAGCCTGGGGCCCCGGATTATGCGCACGGAGACCGCCGCCCTGGCGGCCCTTACGGCCATCATGTACGAAACAGGAAATTTGGGAGGATAAGATAGATGAAAAAAATAGCTTTTTATACCTTGGGCTGCAAGGTAAACCAATCGGATACTGCATCCATGGAGAAATTGTTCCGGGAAGCCGGCTTTACGATTGTGGATTTTGAGCAGCCTGCGGACATCTATCTGATCAATACCTGCGTGGTGACCAATATGGGTCAGAGCAAGTCCCGGAAGATGATCCGCCGGGCAGCCAAACGGGACCCCAAGCCGCTTATCGTGGTAACGGGCTGCTATCCCCAGACTTCCCCTGACGAGGTAGCCCATATTGACGGAGTGGACCTGCTCATTGGCAACCAGGACCGGAGCAAGGTGGTGGAGCTGGTGCAGCAGCGGCTGCAGGAGGATGAAGCGGAGCAAGCTGTACCCTTAAACGCTGTTCACGAGCTGCCCATTGGCCGGAGCTTTGAGGCTATGGAAGCGGCCGTGGACGAAAGCCGGGACCGGGCGTTCCTGAAAATCCAGGAAGGCTGCGACCAATACTGCTCCTATTGCATCATTCCCTACGCCAGAGGTCATCTCCGTTCCCGTTCCCTGGAAAGCATCCGTGAAGAAACCCAGCGGCTGGTGGATCAGGGCTTTAAGGAAATCGTGTTGCTGGGCATCCATCTGGGCTGCTACGGCAAGGAAGACGGCCAGGGCTACCGGCTGTCCGATGCGGTAAAGGCCGCCCTTTCCGTACCGGAGGTGCGCCGGGTACGCCTGGGCTCTTTGGAATCCGTGGAGGTGGAAGACGCATTGCTTCAGGTGATGCAGGAAGATTCCCGGCTGTGTGCCCATCTCCATCTGCCCTTGCAGGCGGGCTGTGACGCTACGTTAAAACGGATGCATCGTCCCTATACCACCGCAGACTTTGCAGGTCTCCTGGAGCGGATTCGCAGCCTGGTGCCGGGGGTAGCCATTACCACCGACGTCATTGTAGGCTTCCCGGGAGAAACGGAAGAAGATTTCCAGGCCTCCTTGGACTTTATCCGCAGCTGCCAGTTCAGCAAGATCCACATTTTTCCCTATTCCCAAAGAAAGGGAACGCCGGCAGCGGTGATGCCCGGCCAGCTCTCCAACAAGGAGAAACAGGAACGGGTGCACCGGCTGGAAGTGATTGACGCCGAAGGTCACGAAGCCTTCCGGAAAACCCTGCTGGGGGCGGAATCCTCTGTCCTGTGGGAGCAGGTGAACAAGGAAGGGTACTGGGAAGGCTTGACCCCTGGCTATATTCGGGTGTATACCCACAGTGACCAGGATCTGGAAGGAAAAATAACCCCAGTTCGGCTGGATTCTCTATTTGAAGACGGCATGAACGGTGTTATAATATAAAAGTACCAAATTTTAGTCGGCAGGGGGTGAAATTATGTCAGATTGTATTTTTTGCAAGATTGTTGCAGGTGAAATTCCCAGCGAGCGGGTCTATGAAGATGACAAGGTCATCGTAATCAATGACTTGAACCCGGGTGCGCCCGTTCATGTCCTGATTATCCCCAAGGAACATTCGGAAAACATTTTGACGGCATCCCCCGAGGTGCTGACTCATGTTCAAAAGATTCTTCCTGAGATTACCAAGAAATTGGGTATTTTGGAAAAAGGGTTCCGTGTTGTGGTGAACACTGGCGCAGAAGGCGGACAAACGGTTCCCCATCTGCATTTCCATGTCTTGGGAGGAAAGGAATTAGGCTGGCCTCCCTGCTAATGTTGTTGACAGAGACGCCTGGTTTAATGTATAATGGCTAGGTGTTAATGTTAAAACACTTCCCGAAAGAGATCGTGGAGGGAGGGATATAGATGACTGAGATTAAAGTTGGCAAAACTGAATCTTTGGACAGCGCACTGCGTCGTTTCAAACGTGCTACGCAGAAAGCTGGCGTTCTGTCCGAAGTAAGAAAGCGCGAACACTACGAAAAGCCCAGCGTAAGACGCAAGAAAAAGTCTGAAGCTGCCAGAAAACGCAAATCCAGATAATCATTTTATGATTTGGGGGCTTTAAGGTGTCTTTACGAGAAATCTTACAAACCGATATGAAGCACGCCATGAAGGATCGGGAAAACGGCAAATTGCAGTTGACCGTTCTGCGTATGGTATGGGCTGCCATTCGGAATAAGGAAATTGACGAAAAGACAGAGCTGAAAGATGACGCTGTCATGGCTGTCATTATGAAAGAAATTAAGCAGAGAGAAGATACCATCCAAGAAATCAAGGATGCCAATCGTCCTGAAATGGTAGAGAAAAATGAGCAGGAAATTGCCATTTTGAAAAAGTACCTGCCCCAGCAATTAAGCGACGACGAACTGAAAGAAATCGTTCAAGCCGCCATTGCCAAGACGGGTGCCAAATCCATGAAGGATATGGGGAAGGTAATGGGTACGGTAATGGCCCAGACCCAAGGCCGGGCTTCTGGCCAGCGGGTAAATGCCATTGTCAAAGCTCTCCTGCAATAAGCGCAAAACAAAGGGTCGTGGCTTAGGTCACGGCTCTTTTTTTGTGCCCTTTTGGGCTGCTGCGGGAAAGCAGCTGCAAAGGGGGCTTGTCTTACCCTGGGGGTTTATGCTATAGTATAAACGAACAAATGTTCGAATAAGTTATAATAAACGAACAAAGAGTGAGGGAGTACTATGGCGAAAGGAAAGGTCTATGCGGCCATTGACTTAAAATCTTTTTATGCTTCGGTGGAATGTGTGGAACGGGGGCTGAATCCCTTGGATGCGTGCCTGGTGGTGGCGGATCAGTCCCGGACGGATAAAACCATCTGCTTGGCGGTTTCCCCGGCTCTCAAGGCCCGTGGGGTACCTGGACGGCCCCGTTTGTTCGAGGTAATCCGGCAGGTGGGGGAAATCAATGCGGACCGGCGGGCCATGGCGCCGGGGCGGCACTTCCAGGGAGAATCGGCTTCCGACCGGGTACTGAAGGCGGATCCTTCCCAGAAATTGACCTATATTACGGCGATGCCCCGGATGGCGCTTTATATGGAGTACAGTGTCCGGGTCTACGGCGTATATCTGCGCTTTTTGGCTCCGGAAGATATCCACGTGTATTCGGTGGATGAGGTGCTGCTGGACTTGACCCCTTATTTGGAAACCTATGGGCTGACCCGGAAGCTGGTCCAGGCGGTGCTTCAGGAAACGGGGATTACGGCTACGGCCGGCATTGGTACCAACCTGTACCTGTGCAAGGTGGCCATGGATATTGTAGCCAAGCATCTGCCCGCAGGAAAGGACGGGGTGCGCATTGCGGCCCTGACGGAGGAAAGTTACCGGGAAAAGCTGTGGGAGCATCGGCCGCTTACCGATTTTTGGCGGATTGGTCCGGGGATTGCCCGGAAGCTGGCCCAGTACGGGATGTATACCCTGGGGGATGTGGCCAGGATGTCCCTTGTGGACGAGGACCTGCTGTACCGGCTGTTTGGGGTCAATGGGGAGCTGCTCATTGACCATGCCTGGGGTTGGGAACCCTGCACCCTGGAGGACATCAAAAAATACACCCCCCAAAGCTCCAGCCTGGGGTCAGGGCAGGTGCTCCAGCATGCCTATACAGCAGAGCAGGCGGGGCTGATTGTTTGGGAAATGGCGGATCAGTTGGCCCTGGACCTGGTACGCAAGGGCCTTGTAACGGACCGGCTGGTGCTGCATTTGGGCTATGACCGGTCCAACCTGGAGGACCCGGAAAGGCTGCGCTCCTACCGGGGGCGGGTGGCCCAGGACCATTATGGCCGGCTGGTGCCCTTTCCGGCCCGGGGCACCCAGGCCCTGCTCCAATACACGGCCTCCGGGCAGGTGCTTACCCAGGAAGCCCTGGCGCTGTATCGGAAAATTGTGGATCCCCAGCTGCTGCTCCGCAAGGTGAGCCTTACGGCAGAACGGGTGCTGCCAGTTTCCCAGGAGCGCAGCCGGCCCCAGGAAGCGGATTTGTTTGCCCAGGAGGAATCCGCCTGGCAGGATCCCTTTAAGGAATACCGGCTCCAGGAAACGGTACTGGCTTTAAAGGAGCGGTTTGGCAAAAACTCCATTTTAAAGGGCAGCAATCTGTGTGCCGGCGGCATGACCATAGAACGCAACCAGCAGGTAGGGGGGCATCGGGCATGAAACGGTATCAGGATATGCTTGCGCTGCCCCATCCGGAGAGCCCCAGACGCCGCAAGCTGTCCCGCTCCCAGCGGGCGGCCCAGTTTATGCCCTTTGCAGCCCTTACCGGGTACGAAGAACTGGTGGCCGAGGAGGCCCGGCTTACCCAGGCCCAGCGGGAGCTGGACGAGACTGAAAAGGAACGGCTGGACCGGCAGCTCCAATGGGTGGGCTTGGAATTGCAGCAGGGCCGGCAGCCCCTGCTGCTGCTTACGTACTTTCAGCCGGATGCCCATAAGGAAGGCGGGCGGGAGCTGGTACTTCAGGAGCAGGCGGTGAAATTGGATACTTTTCGGAAAAGAATTTTGCTGAAAAGTGGGAAATGGGTCCCCATAAAACGGATTTTGGAACTAAAACTGGGTGCTTTAAACGAAAAAATACCCGATGGTACGCTTTAAATACCCGATGGCCCAAAAGGGGTAGGCAAAAAAATAAAATCCGTTATAATAAAATCATCAAGCGGATGGCCAAAGGCTCATCTTGTAAGGAGGATTACAATGGCTGAATTCAGTTACGAAGTAGAAGAAGAACTAGGAATCTTGTCGGAAAATACCAAAACTGGTAATACCAAGGAATTGAACCGGATTTCTTACAACAATACTCCCGCCAAGTTTGATCTGCGGGAATGGGCCCCCAGACGGGAAAAAATGTACAGGGGGATTACCCTGAACGAAGCAGAAGCCCGGGAACTGGGCAGATTGCTGTACAACTACTTCAAAAACCATCCAGGGAAATAACCGCTTCTCCGCTTCCATGGTATAATGAACAGGTAAGTTCATAGCATGGGAGATGATGCAAATGCTGCAGCGCATACGAGAATTTGCTGCTGCGCTTTTCCAGCGCAGCAGACGGTTTAAACTGGCCGTGTTTGGCAGCCTGTATATTTTCGCCGCCAGCCTGGTGGAAACCAAGCTGAACCTGCCTCCTGGCGGGGAGGGGGACATTTGGCAGCGGGGCATCCTGGTGATGCTTTGTGTGACTGCCCTGTCCATTCCCTGGCGGCTGTACAATGAACGGGCGGACAAAGTAGGTCCCCGGCGGGATGCCCTGGGTTTCCTGATCTTTATTATTGGCTGGCGGCTTTTGGAAGGACTGCCGCTGACTCCGTACTGCTTTATGGCGGCGGGAGGCATTCTGGCAGCTTCAGCTACCGCCACCCTGTATTACTGTGATGTCCCAGAGGGCAGGGACCGGGTTTTTCCCTGGCTGTTCCTGTCCCTGGTGAAAAGCTTGGGCATAGGGCTGCTGATTCTGGTCCTGCTGTCCATCTGCTACCTGGGCTTCCAGTTTCTGGTCATGCCCGTAGGCATCCAATGGCTGGGCTGTATCTTCGTCTTTGCCTTTGGAGTAGTGGGCTTTCTCACCTTTCTTTCCTACATTCCCCTTCCGGAAGAAGAAATTCCGGAAGTGCCGGGGTTTACCACCCTGTGGCGGCGGGTCCTGCTCCCCTTTTTTGGACTTTTGCTGCTGATCCTGTATCTGTATATGGGAAAGATTGCCTGGGTAAGAGCCATGCCTGTGGGCACCATGAACTGGTTTGCTTCCGCTGCCACGGCGGTATACGCCCTGCTGTACTTCAGCTTTGGAGATTTGTCCCAGCGCTGGTTTCGCAAGGTATTCCTCTTGGGCGGGCTGCTGCTGATTCCTGTACTGCTGGTGCAGGGCATCGGGGTGCAGATGCGCTGGAGCGCCTACGGGGCCACGTCCCTGCGGTATTTGTCCCTGGTATGCAGTGCCTACGGGGTCTGCATCCTGGCAGCGGGGCTGGTGGGAATGAAACCCCGGAAACTCTTTGGCCTGGGCGCTGTGCTGGCCCTGCTGGTTACAGTGACCCCGCTGAATGCCATTGATTTCCCGGCCCAGCTCCAGTATAGTCAGCTGCGGGAAAACCTGCTGCAGGGCCAAATGCTGGTGGACGGCCAGCTCCAGGCCAATCCGGCTATTTCCGTCCAGCGGGCCGACCGGATTTACAGCGCTTGGGAATATCTGAAAGGAAATCCCGGCAGCTGGCGGTATCCGCTGGTAAAAGAAGTAGAAGCCTCCGGCCTGTTGGCTTCCCTGCCCAATAACCGGCAGCAAACGCATCTGCGTTATGCCTATAATGCAGGCAGCTTTCCGGTAAAGGATTACAGCCGGGTATATATTCTGGATCCGGCCAAAATCCAAGACGGGAAATTGACCTATACCCAGGAAAATGGTCAGCTGGCAACCTATGACGTGACAGCTTTTGTAGATAGACTCTACCAGCTGTATCCCAATGGGGGAGAGATCCCGCTGAAGGATATGACCTGGATGATTGACGAACATCATATGTTTTACTTTACCTTTGTGGGCGGTCAGGAGAAATCCTTTACCGGCACCAAGCCGGGAGTAATCGCCGTACGAGGTCTAGTTTTAGAAAGATAGCTACACCTTGGCAATTTCGGAAAACGGAACTTCCAGCAGGAAGCCCCGGATTCCGTTTGCAAGTCCCACGCAGCAAGTGTTATAGCCTGCAGTTCATGCCCCTGTTGCTTTGAGTCTCCTTTATTGTTTCATCTAGTCGATTTATAACGCCGGGCCCCATTAGGTCGAAATGGACCGGCACCTCAAAAGACAAAGGCTGGGCTGCGCTTACATTCCAATTAGAAATAGGGACCCTATGGGCTGCCTGTCCGAAAGGATAAGGCAGCCCATTTTAGGTGCCGAAAGTATCAAGCCTGATTGCGGGGGAGAACCTGCGGTCAGGCTTTTTTGGGCTGTTTTGCTTGCGGCCATTCCTATAACGTTTAGGCAACTTGCAATTATCTATAGGAAACGGTATAGTAAAACGGATTAGCACAAACAAACTCCCGGAATACAAGGAGCGTGACCTATGGACATCAAACAACTGGAGATTTTTGTCACTGCCTGTGAGCGGGGCAGTTTATCCCAGGCTGCGGCCTGTATGTATACGACCCAGCCCAATGTAAGCAAGACCATACGTACTTTGGAGCATGAGCTGGGGAGAAACCTGCTGATTCGCAGCGGCAAAGGGGTGCAGCCTACGGTGTATGGCAAGACCGTGCTGGAATATGCCCGGCTGATTTTGAAAACCACGGCTACCATTGCTTCCCTGGCCATTCCTGATGAGCAGGAAAGCCTCAGGGTATCCACCTATCCCAGCAATATGGTGGCCCGGCTTTTGGTGGATTTCTACAAAACCTGGGGGGCGGACATTCATATTGAACACCACGAAGGAACGGTGGAAGAAATTACGGAGCAGGTACAGCAGGGGATTTCCGAAGTGGGGATTGTCTATGTGGCCCAAAAGCAGGCAGCGGCCTTCCAGCATATTTTGTCCCACAAGAAGCTGGAATTTATCCCGCTGAGCGTAAAAAGCATCTGCGTCTATGTGGGGCCCAAGCATCCCTTGTACCAGGAAAACAGTGTGGATTTTGCGGACCTGCACAAGCTGAAGTTTATGCGGGGCGTGCGGGACTTTTTCTCCATGGAGCACCATTTGGAGCATGTGAGCATGGGGGTCATTGACCCTAAATTGCTGCAGAACGTGGTTTATACCAATAGTGACCATTTGCTGATTGATATGCTGCTGCACACCGATGTTTGCAGTCTGGGGCTTAATTTTATGCACGAGCCCTATGAGCAGTATGCCATCAAGCCCCTTGCCATCGAGAACTGTGAGCCTTTTCTTCAGCTGGGGTATGTGCAGGACCCTGAGCGGCCCTTGTCTCCCCAAGCCCAGTGGCTGATCCAGGAATTGGCAAAGATTTTATAGGGTATAACGATTCGTTATAGATTTCTATAAAAAATTCGGGCCTAGTAAGTTTCGACTAACCAGTGTATTCTGACAAAGTATGATATGTACGCAACATTTGTCAGGAGGTCCTTATGAAAAAACAAATTTTGGTGGCGCTGCTGGGCGGCGTCCTGCTGCTGACCGCATTTACGGGTTGTGGTGCCGATGGCGGGGCAGGCAAAACGGCAGGCGGAAAGAAAGATGAATTGGTGTACGTCAATTACCGGGATATCCGGAACCTGAATCCCCATTTGTACGCTGGGGAGATGTACGCCCAGTCCATGCTGTACGATACCCTGGTGACCAATACGGAAAAGGGGTATGTGGGCTGTCTGGCGGAAAGCTGGACCATCAGTCCGGACGGGCGGACCTACACCTTTAAGATTCGTCCGGGGGTTACCTTCTCCGATGGAACGCCCTGTGATGCCAACGCCATTTTGGCCAACTTTAATGCTATTTTGGAAAACCGGGAACGGCATACCTGGCTGGAAATGATGAATTTGCTCACCAGTGTTTCTGCTCCGGACAAGGATACCTTTGTTATTGAAATGAGCGAGCCCTATTATCCCATGCTGACGGAATTGGCCTGCATCCGGCCCTTTGCCATGATTTCCCCCAAAAGCATGAAAAACGGCAGCACCAAGGATGGGGTAACCAGTTATATTGGGACGGGGCCCTATGTACTGAAAGACTTTGTCACTGACGAATACGCTGTATTTGAACGGAACGAAAAATACTGGGGTAAGAAGCCGGCCCTGAAGAAAATTACTGTAAAGGTCATTCCGGATAACCAAACCCGGATCATGGCGCTGGAAAATGGGGAAATTGACCTGATTTTTGGCAAGAATATGTTGGATGCAGATGCCATCAGCCAGTATGTGAAAAGCGATAAATTTACCACCCAGCTGTCCAATCCCACCTCTACCCGGCACATTGTCTTCAATACCACCCATGAAATCTTAGGGGAAAGTGCGGTTCGGAAAGCCCTTCAGCACGCCACCAACCGGAAGGCCATTTCAGAGGGTATTTTTTACGGACTGGAACCGGCGGCGGATACCTTGTATTCCCCTACCGTTCCTTACTGCAATGTGGGGCTGGAGCCCTATGCCTATAATACCGCAGCGGCGGGCCAGCTGCTGGACCAGGCTGGCTGGGTTATGGCCAGCGATGGGCTGCGGGCCAAGGACGGCCAGAAACTGGAACTGGATCTGCTCTACAACAGTGACAGTGTAACGGAGAAAACCATTGCCGAGTATCTCCAAAGTGAGTATCGGAAACTGGGCATTGCTCTTAATATCCATGGGGAGGAAGAACAGTCCTACCGGGATAATATGAAGGCCGGGAATTTCGATATGGTCTTTAATATCTGCTGGGGCATGCCCTATGATCCCCAGTCTTCTCTGGCGGCCATGCGGGCTCCGGTGTACGGGGACTTTGCAACCCAGCAGGGGCTGGCAGATAAGGCAGAGATTGACCAGGCCATTACGGATATTCTCACGTCCACCGATGAAGCCAAGCGGCAGGAATTGTACAAGTTTGTGCTGACCCGGCTGCACGAGGACGCGGTCTACCTGCCGCTGACCTATGAAACCAACAAGGCGCTCTATACGTCCAAATTGAAGGGTGTCCACTTTGGCATCGACCAATACGACGTAGATTTTGCCAGTATGTATTTTGAGTAATCCAGGGGGCCGCTTCGCAAGGAGCGGCTTTCTTGCTGTAAGGAGAGAAAGAGAAGTGAAAATACCATGAAACGTTACGTAATCCACAGGCTGCTGATGGCCATTCCGCTGCTTTTGGCCATTTCTTTTGTCTGTTTCGTATTTATCAACCTGATCCCCTCCAATCCGGCGGAGGTGGTGCTGCGCATCCAGCAGACCCCCATCATTACCCCTGAGGCCATTGCCAAGGCAGAAGCCGAACTGGGCCTGAACAAACCCTTTTTGGTGCGTTATACCGACTGGGTACTGGGCTGCCTGCAAGGGGACTTTGGCGTCAGCTATGTAAACCCGGCCCGGACGGTGGCTGGGGAACTGGCCCGCTGCCTGCCGGCCACCCTCCAATTGGCGGCGGCGTCTTTTGTGATTGTACTGGTGCTGAGCATTCCCATTGGGTTCCTGTGTGCGGTGTACAAGGATGGCTGGTTCGACCGGGGCATGCGGGCCCTGGTCTTTATCTCCACTGCCATGCCCGCCTATTGGGTGGGGCTGCTGCTGATGTGGGGCGTCAGCGTCAAGCTGCGGCTGCTGCCTACTAATGGGAATGGTACCTGGCAGCATTTGGTTCTGCCGGCCTTTACGGTAGCCCTGAGCTATATTTCCACCTACATCCGGCTGATTCGCAACAATATGCTGGAAAATATGAAGCGGGACTACGTACTCTATGCCCAGGTTCGGGGATTGCCCCAGCGGGCCATTTTGGTGAAGCATATCCTGAAAAATTCCATGCATACCTGCATTGTGGCCATGGGAATGAGCATTCCCCAGATGATTGCCGGAACCATTGTGGTGGAAAATGTGTTTTCCTGGCCGGGGCTGGGTACGTTGTGCATCAGCTCCATCTTTAACCGGGATTTGCCGGTAATTCAAACCTATGTGCTGTTTATTGGAATTTTATTTGTGGTCTTTAATCTGGTATTCGACGTGCTGCAAACGGTATCGGATCCCAGACTCAGAAGGGAGGTCTAACCATGGGAAAACGGTTTTGGAACAATCGGGCAGCGGTGCTGACCGTGGCTTTTGTACTGCTTATTGCCCTGATTGGCTTATTGGCTCCGGTTTTGGCGCCCCATGACCCCTATGTCACCAATATCCTACAAAAGTTTCGGCCCTATAGCCTGACCTATCCGCTGGGTACCGATCATTTGGGCCGCTGCGTCCTCTCCCGGCTGATTTACGGCATTCGGCCCACCCTGGGCCTGGCCCTTTTGACCATGCTGGGAACCATCAGCTTGGGGGCTGTGCTGGGCATTATGGCCGGTTATTTCCGGGGTGTGGTGGAAGAGGTCATTATGCGGGTGGTGGACGTGATGCTGTCCTTTCCCAGCCAGATTATGGTTTTTGCAGTGGTCGGGCTTTTGGGTATTAACGTCCAGAATGTGATTATTGCCAATATCTTCATCAAATGGGCCTGGTATGCCCGGATGATCCGCACTGGGGTTATGCAGTATCGGGATATGAATTTTGTGCAGTTTTCCCGCTGTGTGGGTATGCCGGAGCGTTTTATCCTTTTCCGCCACCTGCTGCCCTCCATTACTTCCGACCTGGCGGTGCTGGCTTCCTTGGACGTGGGCTGGGCGATTATCAATATTTCCACCCTGTCCTTTTTAGGGCTGGGAGTGCAGGCACCGGTTCCTGAATGGGGTGCCATGCTCAATGAGGCCAAAGATGTATTGACTCGGAATCCCATCCAGATGCTGGCGCCGGGCGTTGCCCTGGTTTCCTTGGTATGCTGTTTCAATCTCATGGGAGATGCCCTGCGGGATGTGCTGGATCCAAAGGAGGTGGAATCATGAAACCCCTATTTCAGGTGGAAAACCTGGAGGTGCAGCTAAAAGGCCGGAAGGGGCTGCTGGTTCCCTTGGTAAGAAACGTTTCCTTTTCTGTGGCGCCTGGGGAATGCCTGGGCATTCTGGGGGAATCCGGCAGCGGCAAGTCCCTGACCCTGAAAGCGGCCATGGGCCTTTTGGACAGCAGCTTTCAGGTAACGGGCAGCGTCCAGTTTCAGGGGCAAGAGCTGCTTACCAAGTCCAGTGAAGAGCTGCGCCGTCTGCGGGGCGGCAAGGTGGGGATTATTTTGCAAAACCCCATGACCTGTTTTGACCCGCTGTACAGGATTGGCAGCCAGCTGGCTGAAACCTTTGCGGCCCACGGAAACTGGAGAAAGGGAGAGATTCGGGAGCGCTCCCTGACAGTATTGGAAAAAATGCGCATCCACCAGCCGGAAGAAGTGCTGGAAAAATATCCCCACCAACTGTCCGGAGGAATGCTGCAGCGGATTATGATCGGCATTGCAGCGGCCCTGGAGCCGGCGCTTCTGATTGCCGACGAGCCCACTACCGCCATTGATGCCATAACCCAGGTGGAAATTTTGGCTGAGCTGCTGAAAATCAAGGAGGAGAAGGGAACGGCCCTGGTCTTTGTTTCCCATGACCTGAACGCCATTTCCCGGGTAGCAGACCGGCTGGTGGTGCTCAGCCAGGGCCAGGTGGTGGACCGGGGCAGTTTCTATCAGATTCTTCACCACGCCAAAGATCCCTACACGCGGCTTTTGGTGGGAAAAAGGGCAGAGGTTATGGAACGGTACCAAAGGGTGCTGCAGGGTAAAGGAAAGGAGCAGGGATATGCTTGAGCTAAAAAATATATCCGTAAGTTTTCGCCGGGAACGGCAAAATACGCTGTTTGGGCATAGCCGGCAGCAGGTGTTGTTTGATGTGTCCCTAAAGGTGCAGAAAGGAACCTGCCTGGGGATTTTGGGCGAATCCGGAAGCGGGAAATCCACCCTGGGACGGGTGCTCTGCGGCCTTTTGCAGCCGGATCAGGGAAAAGTACTGTGGGACGATTTGTCGGTCTACGAATCCCGGGCAGGGAGGAAAAATTTGCAGAATAAGCTGAGCATAGTGTTCCAGGATTATACCACCTCGGCCAATCCGCGCTTTCGGGTAAAAGATATTATCGGGGAAGGTTTGAGGGTCCGGGAGCGCCGGGAAGGCCATAAGGTCGCGCGGGAGGAGGAAACGGCCAAGCTGCTGGAGCTGGCCGGGCTGCCCGCCGCCCTGGCGGACCGGTTCCCCCATGAGCTTTCTGGGGGACAGCTGCAGCGAGTGTGCATTGCCCGGGCTGTGGCCTGCCAGCCGGAAGTGATTCTCTTTGATGAGGCCATTTCTTCCCTGGATGCCCATACCCAGGTGCAGATAATGGACCTGCTGCAGAAATTGAAACGGAAACTGGGCCTGACCTATGTGTTTATTACCCATGATTTGACGTCCGTTACCTATCTGTGCGATGAGGTCCTCTTTCTGTACCGGGGCCGGGTAACGGAATATCTGTCGGTGGAACAACTGGGCAGTACCCGGGACCCCTATGCCAGGAAGTTGCTGGAAGCCATTATTCCGTTGGAAGACCGGGCTGCGGAGGAGGCCGTATGATTTTTTGCGGAACCCAACTTTTGCCCGGAGAGCAGAAACCAGCGGCGGTTCCGGTACCGGGAGCTGCGCCGTTAACCGCTTTTTGCTTTTGTGGGAAAAAGCCAGGAAAAACCCTTGTGGTAACAGCCGGAGTTCACGGCTGCGAGTATGTGGGCATCCAGGCCCTGCGCAGGCTGGCCCAGGAGCTGGACCCGGAAACCCTGTCCGGCAGTGGTGTTTTGCTGCCGCTGGCGAATCCCAGTGCCTTTTATGCAGGCAGCAAGCAGGTGGTGCCGGAGGACGGCCTCAACCTGAACAGGGCCTTTCCGGGAAATCCGGAGGGCTCCCTTTCAGCCCGGCTGGCCTGGGCCCTGGAGGCCGCTTTGTATCCGGCAGCCGACTTCCTTTTGGATTTGCACGGAGGAGACTGGAACGAAGCACTGGAACCCCTGGTGTTTGTTCCGGCCGGAGGAACGCCAGCTGTAAATCAGGCGGCAGAAAAAGCCGCCCAGGTGTTGGCGGTCCCGTACCAAGTACCCTCCCAGGCCCGGAATGGGCTGTACAGCTGGGCCGTGCAGCAAAATATCCCTTCCCTGCTTTTGGAACGGGGCGGCAGGGGAGCCTGGTCGGAAGGGGAGGTGCAGGACGCCTGCCGGGACGTACGGGCACTGCTGCAGCACCTGGCTATTTTACCTGGCAGGGTACAGCCCCAGATTCAGCGAAAATTGTGCAGGGCCTCCTATGTGGAAGCAGAGGCTCCAGGCTTTTGGCAGCCGGTAAAAAGCCCGGGCGCAACCATCTCCCAGGGAGAACTGTTGGGAAAGCTGGAAACCCTGACCGGCAGCCTCCTCCAGGAAGTGCGGGCCCAGTATGACGGGGTGATTTTGTACCAAACTGTTGCCTTAGGCGTACGCAAAGGAGAGTCCCTGCTTGCCTACGGCCAATAACGCAAACCGCAGCTATTTTGTGCTTCAGAAACCAAAAAGACTTGCCGGCCCCCAAAGCGGGGCGGCAAGTCTTTTCTCATTTTGCAGACAGTTTTATTTGCCCAGAAGGTTCCGGCTCCAAACGTAATCGATAAGTTTTCGGCCAAGGGTACTGGTGCCTTGGGACAGGTAGGACAGATAGATGGTCCTAAGGGCAGCCGGGTCCTCCAGCTGGTAGAATACCACGGAGTCCGTGGGTGTTACGTATTCCGGGATGGTGGAGCGGAGGAAGGTAATGCCCTGGCCTTCGCAGACCAGGTAGTAGGCAGTCATCATCTGGGCCAGGTACATGGATACCTTTGGGTTAAAACCGGCGTTCCGGCACAGGGTCACGCTGCGGGTATGGATGTCATGGCCGGATTTCAGCATCAGAAAGCTTTCGTTCTGAAAAGCCCGGAGGGGGACCGGAGGCCTTTTTACCTGGGGCTTTTCCCGCTGGAGAAAGTCCGTAAAGGAATAGGCGTAAGGCCGCAGCTCCTGGTTCAGGGGATTCTGGGCAGGGACTGCCAGGACGATTTCTTCCGTGGCCCAGGATTGGGTGGTGATTTGGGGATCGGCCGGATCCTCTGCCTCCAGGAAAAAGTCCAGTTTCCCGTCTAACAGCCGTTTGGCCAGGTTGGCAGTGGTTCCTTCTGTAAAGGACAGCACTGCCTGGGGATATTGGGCCTGAAATTCGGCCAGCAGGCTGGGGAGCACATAGGTACAGAAAAACATGGAGCTGCCAATGTGCAGCCGCAGGTTCTGCCCCTCCCGCAGCTCCTTGAAATGCTGGGCCATTTCTTTTTCAAGGGCCATAATTTGTTCGATATGACGGATATAATACCGGCCTTCTTCCGTCAGGGAAATGGGATTGGTACTCCGGTTGAAGATGGGAAAGCCAATTTCCTGCTCCACCTTTTTGACGGTGGCGCTAAGCCAGGGCTGGGAAACAAATAGTTTCTTGGCGGCATTGGAAAAACTTTTTTCCTGGTACACGGCGTGTACATATTCTTTATAATCGGCCATTTTTGTCCCCCCTTATACAAATTTACCTATAGGCTGATATACATTTACGTATTTCACAAAACCCTGTCATCAATTTTATAATCATACCATCAAACCAAAACCGGCGCAATTGTGAGCTGTCCGAATCTGGTGTTTGAGTGGAGGAATCAAGATGACTGTGAAGATTGCAGAACGTATGAACCGGATGGCTCCTTCCGGAATTCGTAAGGTAAATGAAAAAGCCCTGGCCATGGAACGGGCTGGGGAACGGGTGCTCCATTTTGAATTGGGCCGCCCGGATTTTGATACGCCGGAATATATCAAAAAGGCTGCCTGGGAAGCCCTGGAAGCCGGCAAAGTCCACTATACGTCCAACTTTGGACTGATGGAACTGCGGGAAGCCATTGCAGCCAAGCTGCTTCGGGAAAACCAGGTGAGCTATAAACCCACCGAAGTGCTGGTGACGGTAGGCCTGTCCGAGGCCGTAATGGCCGTGCTGGCCACCCTGCTGAATCCGGGAGATGAAATTTTGGTGCCGGATCCGGTTTGGTTAAATTACATCAACGTACCCAATCTTTTGGGCGCAAAACCGGTAACCTATAGTCTGAAGGAAGAAAATGGCTATCAGCTGGACATTGAGGAAATCCATTCCAAAGTGACGGCAAAGACCAAAGCCATTGTCATTGTTACTCCCAACAATCCTACGGGCGGCGTGCTGACCCGGGATGTGCTGCAGCAGCTGGCGGACATTGCCATCCAAAATGATCTGATGGTAGTAGCCGATGAAGTGTACGAACGGCTGCTCTACGATGACGCCGAACATGTGAGCATTGCTTCCCTGCCGGGCATGAAGGAACACACCTTTACCCTGAACGGCATGTCCAAGGCCTATGCCATGGACGGCTGGCGGCTGGGCTACGTGGCCGCCCCGGAAGAATATATTCTTGCCATGAACAAATTCCATCAACATAATACAACCTGTGCCCCCAACTTCGTTCAGGTGGCCGGCGCCGCCGCCCTGAATCAGGAAGGAGACGAAGTAGAAGAAATGGTGAAAGAGTACAAGCGCCGCCGGGATTATGCGGTGAAGGCCATCAATGCCATTCCCGGAATTAGCTGCCAATGCCCTAAAGGCGCTTTCTACATCTTTATCAACTGCAAGTCTCTGGGCATGAAATCCGCAGAGCTTTCTGCCTATCTGCTGGAAAATGCCAAGATCGCCCTGGTTCCCGGTGACGTGTTCGGCCCCGGCGGGGAAGGGTACCTGCGGCTGTCCTTTGCCGCCAGTTATGATTCCATTGTGGAGGGCTGCCAGAAGCTCAAAGAAGCTGTGGCTGCTCTGCAGAAAAACTAAGGAGGAATTTCCATGCGTTTTGCAACTGTGAAAGTAAAAGGCCAGGAAGTGGCCGGGATTGTAACCAAGACAGGCGTTCTGCCCGTTGCTAAATTGAATGCAGCCAAGGGGACTGCCTGGAAGGAAGATCTGATGGGTCTGATTCAGGCCGGTCAGATTCCCGGCTTGACCAAATGGTATAATGCCGGCGGTGCTGCCGAACTGGAAACCATTCCTGGGGTCATTCCCCAAGACCAGGTGGTGTACGGCCCTCTGTACCGGAATCCCAAACGGATTTTCGGCATTGGCCTGAACTATCGGGATCACGCTGGTGATATTGGCAGTGCGCCTCCTACCGGTTTCCCTGGCAGCTTCTTCAAACAGGCAGATACCCTGGTGGGACCTGCCGATGAGATTAAGCTTCCCAAACTGAAGGAAGCCCAAAAGACCACGGCAGAAGCCGAACTGGGCATTATCCTGGGTAAGGACTGCCGGGATGTGGAAAAGGCCGATTGGCAGGACGCTATTGTGGGCTACACCACCATTTTGGACATGACGGAAGAATCCATTTTGAAGGGCAATGATTTCCTGGCAGGCAACCCCCGTTACCTGACCATCGTGAAAAACTTCCCTACGTTCTTCTCCTTTGGGCCTGAACTGGTTACGCCGGACGAAGTACCCGATGTGCTGAAGCTGGAAATCCAAAGCGTCCATAATGGCGAAATCCACGCCAAGAACACAGTGGACCATATGATGCATCAGCCGGATGAACTGATTTCCCTGCACAGCAAGATTCAGGGCTGGTATGCTGGGGACGTGCTGTCCACCGGTACCCCCAGAGCTTTCCACATTGTGGATGGGGATCAGGCAGAATGCCGGATTTACGGACCCAAGGGCTTTGCAATGAGAGCCCTGGTGAACCCTGTTGTGGACTTGAAAATCCATCCGGAAAAAGAATAACGGAAACGAATAAACGAACTGTTGAATTAATAGGAGGATAACTATGGATTTAGGATTAAAAGGAAAAGTTGTTTTGTGTATGGCTTCTGCTGCCGGCCTGGGCAAGGGTATTGCTACGGAAATGGCCCGGGAAGGCGCCAAGGTGATGATCTGCACCGCAGAACCCTTTAAGGAACAGCTGTACGCTGCCCAGGATGAAATTGAAAAGGAAACCGGCAACCGTCCGGAAGCCTACCTGTGCGATGTAAATAAAGCTGAAGATATCGACAAACTGGTAGCACACACCATCGCCACCCTGGGTGACATCTGGGCTTTGGTGAATATGTGCCCCGGCCCCAAACCCGGCCCCTTCGTGAACTTCTCTGACGAAGACTGGGAAAAGGCTTTTGGCATGTGCCTGCTGTCATATGTGCGCACTATCCGTGCGGTACTGCCTTCTATGAAAAAACTGGGCGGCGGCCGCATTGTCAACAGCACCTCTTCTTCCGTCAAGGACTGCCTGGATAACCTGATTCTGTCCAATACCATGCGTATGGGCGTGGTGGGCATGAGCAAGACCCTGGCCCGGGAAGTAGGTCCCGACAATATCCTGGTCAACGTCATCGGACCGGGCCGGATTGGTACCGACCGGATTCTGAAACTCAATGCAATGAGAGCCGAAAAGGCAGGGGTATCCGTGGAAGATTACGAAAAAATCGACCTGAAGAGCTTCCCTCTGGGCCGCTATGGCCATTTGGACGAATACGGCCGGCTGGCTGCCTTCCTGTGCAGCGAAGCCAACAGCTACGTATCCGGCCAGACCATTCTGCTGGATGGCGCCATGACCAAAGCTTATTAAGAGCCAACCGCTAAACTGCAAAAGGACCGTACCGTTAGGTGGTGCGTCTTAGGGATTTATAATCCTTGGAAATTCGGCATAGTCGAGATTATCGGCTATGCCGTTTTTTCATGCTTACTCGGAATTTCTACTGCTCCGATGCAGTTGTAAATGATTTGAATACGCTGCACCCTGTGACCATCGACCTTTTCTGCTTTGAACACGATAACCTTTTCCACAAATTCTCGAATGATTTCTGCATCCAATTCCTTGATGTCCGTGTACTTCCGAACCAATGACAGGAAGTATTCAGCATTGAGGGATTTTTCTTTTGCCGTGGTAATAAATTCGTCCAGTTCGGCAATGCGAGTCTCCAGCCCTTTCTGCTCTGCTTCATAAGTTGCAGCCATCTTGGCAAAACGCTCATCGCTTATCTTGCCGACCACATTGTCCTCGTAAAGCCTTTGAATAATTTTATCAAGGGCAGTGATACGAGCCTTTGCCTGTTCGTATTCTTTTTGACTGCTGCGTAGTTCACGGTTTAGAGCCTTTTCCGAGGTGTTGGTAACAAGCTGAATGAACTCAGCTTCATGCTCTCTGGCATAAGCGGTCACTCTGCGCAGATCATCCAGAAGAAGCTGTTCTATGACCACATTCCGTATTTGGTGCGAGGTACAGTGGCTCTTGCCACGCTTGCGGTAGGTGGAGCAGACTAAATGTTCCTTATCATGTTCCCAGCCTCTTGCACGGACTTGGTACATTTTACTGCCACAGTCGTCACAATACACCATGCCAGAGAGCGTGGGCATTTCGCCCATCGGAGTAAACCTTCGTCTGCCATCTCGAATACGCTGCACGATGTCGAAAGTTTCCTTATCAACGATGGCTTCATGCGTGCCCTCGAATATCTGCCACTCATCCCTGTCATTCTTGATTTGTTTTTTCAATTTGTAGGATTTGCGATGAGTTTTGAAATTGACCGTGTTGCCAAGGTACTCCTGCCGTTCCAGAATATGAACGACCGTTGAAGTAGTCCACTTGTAAATATCATAGGTCTGCTTGAGCGCAGGGGCATTCCTACCGTTGTTTTTAGCATATTCCACAGGAGTAAGCACCCTACGCTTTTGCAGTTCCTTGGCAATTTGAGTCGGTCCGTAGCCGGAAATACATAAATGAAAAATTTCCTTAACCACCGCAGCCGATTCCTCATCCACAATCCAGTGATTTTTATCCTCTGGGTCTTTCACATATCCGTATGGCGCATGAGTGCAGAGTGGCTTGCCAGCCTGTCCTTTTGCCTTGAATACGGCACGGATTTTCTTGCTCGTGTCCTTGGCATACCATTCGTTTATGATATTAAGGAAGGGGGTGAAATCGCTGTCCTGCTGACTGGCACTGTCGACACCATTGTTGATGGCGATGAAACGGATATCCGATTCTGGGAACACCATCTCGGTGTAGTAGCCGACCTTCAGATAATCTCTTCCGAGTCTGCTCATATCCTTTACGATGATGATGCCCACAGAACCTTCGTCTACTAATGCCATCAAACGCTGAAAATCGGGACGGTCAAAATTTGTGCCGCTGTAGCCATCGTCCACGAAATACTGCGTGTTCGTAAAACCGTTGTCATCAGCGTATTTTTTTAAGATTGCTTTCTGATTGATAATACTGTTGCTGTCACCTTGGAGTTCATCATCACGAGATAATCTGCAATAAAGTGCTGTGATTTTACCCCCAAGGGCTGCATCTATGTAAGGCTGTCTTTTGTTTTCCATTTTCATCATCCTTTCCGACAGCCTCCCCATCGGTATATCGATATTACCGTACTATCAGGCAGAAGTCGAGTTGTATTTTTCGAGATATTGTGAACTTTCTGATACTTTGAGTGGAGTGCCTACATTGCTCAGAATCAGTCGTTTCACTTTGGAATATGCAGTTTCTTTGGCAGTATCGCTGACCTTGGATTCCACAATATACATCGTTCCACCGATAGAAGTATGGGTGATATGAGTATTCTGCTGTGTTTGGTTCATAATCCCACCTCTTTCTATCAGATATGGCATCCGCCTGTGGCAGATACAGCATCCACCACAGGCATCGCCATGTGTTTAATCTGTCATTGCAATAACCTTCACGGCATCGGGGCGAATCAGCTTGCCATCGAGGAACTCAAAGGCAAGGTAGCCGATCTGGTCGAGGGTGACGAACTTCTCCTTGATGGTGCGGACGGTAACAGGCTTCTTGCAGATGATCCAGTAATAGCTGAAATCACCAAATGCAATCGGCTTGCTGCCTTTCCCGGCATCTGGCATGAACTCGGAGATAATGACCTGCTTGCCGAGAATGGTATCCGAGTTGGCATTCCAGAGGTAGTTGCCGTCTGTGTCCTTCAGCTTGCGGAGAGCCATAGCCGTAGTGTCGTTCATGAGCCACACACCGCTTGTGCGGTACTCAGACTTCACAGAGAAGTACAGACTGATGACATCGTCATAGGTGAGGGTGTCGGCAGTAAGAGCCACCTCCGCCCCCTTGGTATCGTGGAGAATTCCTGTAGGCATCTGCTCCCCGGTGCCAGTGATGAAAGCCTTGGTCTCCGCTCTGCCAAAGTTCTTTGCCAGTCTGCCGATGAGGTACTTCTCAATGTCAAAGGTGGCATCGTGGATAAAATCATCATCCAGCTTCACAAAGGCTGCCAGCTTGTAGGTTTCCACGGTATATCTCGTAAAATCGTTTACGGCATCGTAAATCGGAATCTGACCGTCCTCTGGCACAAACTGAGCAAGGTCATTGCAGTCCTTTGCCAGAATGCGGTAGTTGGAGTTGAAGGCATTGACCGCCGTGCCTATCTGACGGAACAGACTTTCCTGTTCGATAGCCTTGGTGTACTTGTTGCTTGAAGTCGCAGGCATGGAGTAGGTGTCGGTGTGAGAACTGCGCCCTTTGGCGAGTTTGTCGATGCAGTAGTCGTTGCCACGCATCACATCCCAGAATGCGTCATGGTATTCCGGCTGTCCTGTGTAAAATTCATTTCCTACAATATTCATAATCGTGTTCCTCCTTATTTCTTGTCACAAATGGGGCATCTGTACAGACCGAGGTCATGGTAATTGAGAACCCTGCCAATCTGCTTCAGATTGTGTGAGCGTCCACTGTCCGGGCATTTGATGTCATATGCGAGCGCATCCTCAATGCTGTGTGGCTGCATTGCGTGAAGACGGAAATACTTGTGCAGATGCCCGTTTTCATCCTTGTGGATTTCATCGGACAGGTACAGGCTGCACATTCTCTGTGCGTACTCATCAGAGTAGCTGGAAGTGGTCGGGTTCAGAATGTTTTTTGCTTTCTTGTTTTGCATTAAAGGGTAATTCATGTGTTTTTCCTCCTTGAAATGTTGGTTTGTGTAGTTTCGTTTCATAAAGGGTTAATACCCCTTTTGAAATCGCAATTTTGTGCGTGAGGGCAAGCAGCCGTTTTCCACAGTTATAGGTGTGAAGATAATGACCGCCCCTCCCGGTCAGCGTTTGGACTGGGTGTATCCCATACGCTTGCAGTAATCGACTGCATCAGCGTAGCAGAGATAGAACATCTGCTTGTAACCGTCCACCACCAACCAATGGGGTGGATTGCTGGACTTGCTCATCATAATCAGCACAGGTGACTGGTTCTTGCGGTTGTAGCAGGACATTCCGTAGTAGCGTCCGTTGGTGAAGTCACAGGGACGGAACAGGGTATCTTTGTCAATATCCATAACTCTCATGGTTTTCGCCTCCTTTCCAATGAGTCCAGATGTGGACTCAGCTTTTTTTCGACTGCACAAATCTGCGCTGTCTGTGTTTTGGTGACAGTTCTTTGGATTTAGTGACAGTTAGGTGACAGTTGCCCGGCGGTACTGTCACCGCCTTAAACCCTTGTGCCATAAGGGTTTTCTCTGCCTTAGTGACAGAAGTGACAGTTCTTTTGATTTCATTCTCTTACTACAGAAATCTTTATACCCACAGTGCCTATACTGTATTGGGTATTAACTTTTTTCTGATTGCTTAAAGAAATTGAGAAAGCTGTCACTTCTGTCACCAAAGTCCGAAAACCGTTGATTTTACTGGGGTTTTCGAGGTGACAGTTGTGTGCGTGTACTGTCACCGAACTGTCACTACTGTCACCTCTAAGCGGATAGAAAAGTGGAATCCTCATAGCCATACACCCTTTCGTAGACTTCCTTGGTTTCGGGGGTCAGCGTAAGTGTGCGGTAGAAGGTGCCACCTTTTCCTCTGCGGACAGTCATTGCCGGGAAATCCGTATCAAGGTACTCTGCCAGAATGGTACGGAACTCCTTGGCGGTCTTGGCAAAGCCATGATTGTTGTCTGCACACCAAGCCTTGTAGACGTTGAACACACGCCCGGTGGTGCATTGGTCGGTAATCTTGCCCTGCGGACGCTCCATCATACATTCATGGTAGAATGCGATGACAGTGTTGTTGTCCTCCATGTATTGCTGCCGTGCCTGTGATACGCTGTCCGGCTCAGAGAAGCGGTAGCCGTTGGCAATGACGGTTTTCAGTGCCCTTACGAATTTGTAGACGATTCCTTCACGCTCCGCATACATTTTGTCGAGGAGCATTTTATCCTGTTTCTCCTTTGGGATGACATTATTGCATTCCACCTGCATAATGCGGTCATAGACCCACTGCCCATCGTCACCGCCAAATTTCGGTAGGCGATTCATACAGAACCACAGCAGACCACGGTAACGGAACTCAAAACCGTTCATGCCTTTGAACTCAGCGAAAATGCTGTCACCACCTGTACACTGCTTGAATGCCTTTAATTCTCCGACTGTCATAAAACTCATATCAGAACTGCCTGCCAGTCGCTTGCCGTAGATGTTGCTCGAACCGAATCGAGCCTCCATCTCGCTGAGGTCAATGCTGATAAAGTTATCTCTGCCGATAAGCTGCTCCACCAGACTTTTTAGCTGGGATTTGCCTGTGTCACCCTTGCCAACAAGGAACAGAGCCTTTTTCATACGAGAACCCATGACATTGGAAATACAGGCACCGCCGAATTCCAGTAGAAGCTGCTCAACGGCTTTATCTCCGTTTGTAAGTGTGTGGATGTAGCTGTCAAAGACAGGGGTAGAAACATTTTTGCCTGTCCATTCGCAGGGTATCTGAATGGTGGACAGGATTTCCGGGGTATGTGGCAGCAGTGCCATATCGGACAGTCGCAGGATGCCGTTTTGGAAATTGATGATATTCTCATCGGCATTGATTTCATCGTGTGTGACGAAGTTCAAATCCGTGGTCAGCAGTCCGAAGGTTTCTCCGATAATGCTCATGCGGATGAGGTCTTCGTTGTAATCTGCGATAAATCTTTTAATAACGCCACGGAGCATATCATCGGAATAATAGCGATAGCAGCCGTTCTCGTACACATAGCGGAGAACACCTTGTCTGCCGTTATCCCGGACAAAGATGTAGTGAAGGTTTTCACGAATGTGCTTTGCCAGTTTAGTGCAGATAACCACTTCCATATCCTTTTCCGGGATGTATGCAACAAAATCCGGCTTCGGATTGAGCGAAAAATGGAACTCACCGCCACAGGCTTCTAAGGCTGCATCAATGGTCATTTCCCGATAATCCTCTCGTTCCCACTTGTCACGCATAAGAGCGGACTGCCGGAAGATGGCATCGATCAGTTCGGGATTATCCCCAGTGCGAAATGCAATCAAAGCGCAGAGAGCGCAGTTGGCAGCGGAGTCATCATTTCCGTACTCGCTGATGTCCCCACGGTCAAACAGCATTTCAAACTTCTCACCGTTTCTCTGCTCACGGAGTTCTGCAATGATGTATGCTGCATCTGCATCGCCGTCACGCTTGGCACTGTATTTCTTTTTCTTCTTTTTGCGCATATCCTTATCCAGTGTGGTAAGGACAGCCTGCGTACAGTCCTTCAGAGGAATGTCCAGAATGGCATTCCCTGTAAAGCAGGCAAATCGATTCGTAATGCCGCCGAAATATAATTCTGTAGCATTGTGGGGATTTTTCATGTAGAACTGCTTGTTCAGACGGAGTTTTCCTTTATCGTCCGTATAGGTTGGGATTTTGGAAATATCAATTTTACCGTAAGCGTGTACACCATTTCCACTTTGGGAATATTCGGTGTAGCTGTTATAACGGTTCAGAATTGTCTGCACAAAAGGGTCGGTCAGTTCCATATGGTCAATATCCAGAAAGAAATATCCCTCCGGGATAACAAAGCCAACTCCGGCTGCATGGCGTTTTTGCACCGCAGCTATCGCTTCATCGTAGGTCACCCAAGTGGAACTATGGTCTTTGTCCGTTCCAGTCTCACCGCCGTGGGCAGAGATGGGTACCTTGGTAGGCTTACCGTTTCTGCCTTTACCCCATATCCACAGATGCCATATTTTCATTTGCTTTAGTTCCTGCATTCGGTTCGCCTCCTTTCCTTATAAGTAGTGACAGTATTTAATACCATGTCTGTTCAGGCTCGTTCTTTACATCTGCCTCTAAATCGGATAACTGCTCACACAGCTTGTCGTAGTTGATGAGTGCTTTGTTGCCAATATAGATTGCCGGAAGTTTCCCGGCTTTCAGCATGATGCGAAGAGCGTGTTCGGAAAGCAAGCCTGTTCTTGCGATTTCCCTTACGGTCATCATGTTAGGTTGTTCTTTTATCATGTGCGTTTCCTCCTTCTGTATTTCTAAAGTGCATCATTGTGTCGTATTTCTGATATAATAATACAACATTGAGATGTACTTGTCAAGGCTTGAAGTAACACAAAATGATGAATAAATTGTAAAAAGTACATCATATAGTCTTGACAAGTGCGACATTATGGTGTACTCTTATTACAGAACCAAACGAAATGAAACGATAGAAGAATTTCTATAATGAGGTGACAATTTATGACAATCGGAGAAAGAATTAAGGAAATCAGAAAAAAGAACGGCTACACACAAGGCACTCTGGCAGAAGAACTCCAAGTGGCAAAGGGAACGGTATCTGCATGGGAAATCGGCAGCCGCAGACCAAGCTTTGAGATGCTCGATACGATGTGCGGATTATTCCATGTACGCATGGATTATCTGATTGCACAGTCGGATGATGCCACACCGCCACAGGAGCCTACCGAGGCAGACCTTAACAACATGGCAGAAGAAGGACTGGCAATGGAGAAGGAACAGGATGCTGACTGGATGAATGCCACATTGCAGCAGTTCTGCTCTGATTTTGCCCGTATGGACGGCTTTGCAAGAAAAGCACTGCTCGCTCTATATAAGGAAGAAAAGCATCGCTGCACCGTGCAGGGCACTCTTGCCGAAGAGGACAGCTATGTATGTGCGGTAAATATCAAGGCGATAAAATGATGTTTTTATGGCTGTTTTGACCCTGTTTTTCATAGGAAAAAGCCACATTTACGCATAAGAAAAAGACTGGAAACACCACAATTTGATGGTATTTTCAGCCTTTTTTGTTTTGTGGGATATCCCCCCTGCTTAATTCTGCGAAAATTCACACGAAGGGGGGCGGCGGTCTTGAGACAAAAAGACACTGGAGATGTTGATACCCCTACCCGTGGCAGCACTCGCTTTCCCAAAATGGAAAGCAAACGGAGTGTCCAAAGTTGGACAGTCATAAAAAATTTACAATTACCAAAAGTCTGTCTTTGCTTAGCCTTTTTGCTATCTGTGCTTTTCGTGGCGAGTGTTTCGCATTTTTTTGCGAATATCTGTATACAAAAGAAACAGAATGTAGTTATAATATAAGATAGTTTATTATGTGTAAGGAGGTCATTATGGCGCTATCCTATAATCGTTTATGGAAGTTGTTGATTGATAAGAAGATGAGTGTTTCGGATCTGCGAAAAATTGCTGAAATCGCTCCAAACACAATGACACGAATGCGAAAAGATCAAGATGTGTCTATGGCTGTACTTGGACGAATCTGTGATGTACTTGACTGTGACTATGGAGACATTGTAGAACGCTTAAGTGACAAAACAATATAGATAATATAAATTTAAAACAAGCGAGGTTATTTAATATGCCAAGGAATGAAATAACACATTTTTTCTCTAACGAGGGAAGTAGAAACGAGGTTCGAATGAGAGTTGTAGATATGCTGGCAATCGAATTACCGGGTACAGGAAACGGGGATGCAGCCTCAAAATATATTTATTATGTTGAACAGCTAAATAATGGTGATAGAGTCTATTTGCAAAGACCCGCTAATTTACACAACGGTTTTGATTTTTTGGTGTGCGTAGAGAACGAAAATTATGCAAAGCCGGAAGAACGAAGAAGAAATTATCCAAAGCATGATGATCTTGGTTATGATTTAGCACTTAAGAAACAAGAGAATCCGATCCTATATGCACGGTTATATGATTTGTTAAAAAAAGTGTATACCTGTCATGATGTTGAGGATATTGAAATGGAAGGCATTACATTCAAAACAGGATTGCCTGTTGACCACATCCTAAAAACAATTAAATGGTTGTTTATAGAACAGGATATCAGATATTGGAATTATTCTGGTAGAAATATGACATGGGGGTTAGTCCCAGACAAAGAATAGAAAAGAGGAAATAACATGAGACTTGAAGAAGCATGTACCCGTTTTAATAGGCTTGCAGGAATAAGATTTGGAGACCTATTCTCCCCTTCAGACATGAATATGATTATCATCAACAAAGGAAAGACTGGGCAACTATTAGAACTTTCCTTGGGGATGAATTTGTCCAACACAAATTTGGATTTTGATGATGGCGAACTAAAAACAAACAAGTGTGATTCCGTTGGTAATCCACGAGAAACCGTCTTTATTACGCAAATAAGTAGCGTTATTGATGAACTCATTCAAGAAAGACCTTTTGAACAGACTCACTTGTATGAAAAAATCAGTAATATCTTATATGTACCAGTATGTAAAGACGGGAATCCTAAAGACTGGATGTTTTTGCCAAGTATTCACATTGACTTGACTTCCCCACGCTATGCTGAACTGAGAAACATTTGGCGCAATGATTATTATTCCATTTGCAGACAACTTAAGCGACATATCGAAACAAGCCCTGACGGATATATCCATACATCTAACGGTCAGCACATTCAGATACGCAGCAAGGATTCTAAACCATATCACCCAATTTATTCAAGTACATACGGTCGATATGTTTCTAATAAGAATCATGCTTTTTATTTCCAGAAGCAGTTTGTCTATGATATTCAACGCATGAATCGATAAGAAATTTATCAAAACATTATCGTTGATTTACTTGCTATTATGAGACTTCAATGGCAACATTGAATAGCCGAAGTACGGTAAAAAACGATTTAAGAGAGGTATTGCATGGACAAATTAAAAATGGGGCCATTTGTTAAATGGGCTGGAGGAAAAAAACAGTTAATTGATAGATTAGAGGATCGTATGCCGGAAACATACGGTAGATATTACGAACCCTTTATTGGCGGTGGAGCACTCCTGTTTGATGTGCAGCCTCATGGGGCTGTTATTAACGATGTCAATGAACAGTTGTTGAATGTTTATCGGCAATTGAAAGCTAATGCAGAAGCCGTTATTACTATCCTCACCGAACTGGATTCTGTAGAATGCGACAAAGAGCATTATTTACAGATGCGCATAGAATACAACAAAAAGATCGCTGCACATATTTTGGATGTGGAGTGCGCCGCTTTGACAATATGGATAAACAAACACTGCTTTAATGGGCTTTACCGTGTGAATTCCAAAGGCCTGTTCAATGTGCCTTACAACAATAAAGCTGGTGGCGTATCAATGAGCGAAGAGAATCTTCGCAACATTGGCCTCTATCTGAATTTAAACGCAATTGAAATTCGTGAGGGAGATTTTGAGGCAGCTTGTACGGATGTACAAGCAGGAGATTTTGTATATTTTGATTCTCCATATATTCCAGTGAGTGAAACAGCTAATTTCACAGATTATACCAAGGATGGTTTTGGCTACGAGGATCACTGCAGGCTCGCTGAACTATATAAAAGGCTTAACGCTGCGGGGGTAAAAGTGATGCTTAGTAATCATAATGTTGACCTCGTATATGAATTGTACGAAGGTTTTAAGATTGAAAGCGTTGATGTGAAACGAGCGATTAACAGGGATGCATCCAAGCGAGTGGGAAAAGAAGTTATTATTACAAACTATTGAGGTGGAATTGAATGGAAAATATATTCTCTGAAAACATTAGCCCTTCCTACGAAACAGACACAGAAATGCTGATTCTTGGAGATACATTTTCCGTTCTTGAGAAAGTGAAGCCAGGGTCAGTAGATATGATATTTGCTGATCCCCCATACTTTTTGAGTAACGATGGAATAACCTGCCAATCTGGTCGAATGGTATCTGTTAACAAGGGCGATTGGGATAAGTCGACATCACTGGAAGAAAAGCACGAGTTTAATCGTAGGTGGATTAGACTTTGCAGACGAGCGTTATCTGTAAATGGAAGCATCTGGATAAGCGGGACGCTCCACAATATTTATAGCATAGGCATGGCTCTTGAGCAGGAAGGTTTTAAGATAATAAATAATATTACTTGGCAAAAAACAAATCCGCCTCCTAATTTAGCTTGCAGATGTTTTACTCACAGCACCGAGACAATTCTCTGGGCACAAAGGAATGAAAAAAAAGCCAAACACCTATTTAATTATGCGCTTATGAAAGAAACGAATGATGGTAAACAGATGAAGGATGTTTGGACGGGTTCGCTGACTCCGAGAAAAGAAAAGACATATGGAAAGCACCCAACGCAAAAACCATTATATCTTCTTGAAAGAATAATTCAGGCATCTACGACTGAAGGATCAATTATTTTAGATCCTTTCTGTGGTAGTTCAACAACCGGAGTTGCGGCAAAAAGGCTCGCAAGAAGATATGTCGGTATTGATAATGTTGGAGATTACATTGAGCTGTCCATCAAACGGCTCATGCAGGAGAAGAAAGATGAGAAAATTTAGTGAGTGGCTTGGAAAGATGCGCCCAAGCATAAATAATTATGACTATTATGTTGATTTTGAAAAAGTGTACGGCAATGTTGATGCTATTCGAGTTGAACTTAATATCATGAATTCTTTGATTGGTTCAAATAACATTGAAGAAAATTTCAAGGCTCTTTTAAAGAGGTATCCGGAGATCCTGAAATGTGTACCTATTCTTTTGGCAGTCCGCACATCAGAAATTTATGCCCAAGACGGAGACGGCACATTCAATTATGATTTCAGCCATATGAATTATTCTGTTGACCAGTACATATCCTTCATGAAAAAAACGGGATTGCTGAATCTAATCTCTCATCACATTGTAAATAATCTTGTTGATTATGCACTCGGTGTAGAAACAGGGCTTGATAGCAACGGTCGAAAGAATCGTGGTGGACACCAAATGGAAGATTTGGTAGAGAGTTTTATTAAGAATACTGGTGTTGAGTATTATAAGGAAATGTACCTTGCAGACATAGAACGAAAATGGGATGTTAACCTCTCTGCCATTTCTGCAGAAGGTACTACCACAAAAAGATGGGATTTTGTGGTGAAAACAGCATCCATGATTTATGTCATTGAAACAAACTTTTATACCGGTGGTGGTTCAAAACTGAATGAAACAGCCAGAAGTTATAAAATGATTGCGGAAGAGGCTCGTGATGTTGTTGGCGTTGAATTCGTATGGGTGACGGATGGTGGAGGTTGGCATAGTGCAAGAAGAAACTTAGAAGAGACCTTTAATACGATGGATCACCTTTACAATATCACCGATATGGAAAACGGAGTCTTTTTGTCGTTGTTTAGAAAGGAGCATTAATATGTTTGGAAAGAAAAATGATGATAGACCAATCATTCAATCAACTGGATATAACGGTAGCGAGCCGACCCGAATTTGTCCTAAATGCGGAGAAGAAAAGCCAATCAGTGATTTCGGTTTCAGAAAAATGGGGAATGGAACAGTAAGAAACCAATCTTGGTGTAAAGAGTGCCGCAATAAATATTCATAAAAATTCAACAGTAAGGCTGTGGTTAATATGGCATCAAAAGAAGCAAATCCATTTGAATTACTGAAAACCAAAGAAATAATTGCTATCCTCGATGGCGATACCAAATATGACGAATATGAATTTGAGGATGGCAACACAGTTGTTATTTCTATGCCCTATCTAAGTGGGCCAGACTTATGTGGTGTATCCACATTTTTTGGATTGCCCATGTCATACTCATGGGGTAAGGGGGCAGCAAACCTCAGCCGTTGGCAATACCTCGATAACTTGATGGAACATTGCATGAGTGAGAACAGAATGTCAGATTTATTGTCCTATCTGTTTGGAAAAGAGCAATTCTCAAAAATGCTTTCTGGACATGGTGCTGACGAGATTGAAGCTGCCCACACACATATCACCAGTGAAATCATACAGAAAATCAATGGGATTTTATACTTTGGTAGTAATGAACTGGCGGTTATCGGAAATCAGTTTGTAGTCAAACCAATCGGGAGTAAGGTTGCAGTACAGGTACCACAAATTAGATCTATTGACCGTGAATACATAAAAAGTATTTCTAATCGTGCTATGCAGGATGTGGAACAGCAAAATTACGACAGTGCCATCACGAAATCGAGAACACTCCTTGAAGAAACATTTTGCTATGTTATTGAGAAGAAAGGCGATACTCCTTCCGATAGTGGTGACATGGCAAAACTGTATAAACAAGTGCGAACCCTCTACAATATGCATACCGATGGAAATACAGACCGAAGAATCAACACCTTGCTTTCCGGACTCAACAGCATAGTATCCGCCATAGCAGAAATGAGAAACAAAGATAGCGATGCACACGGCGTTGGTGCGAATAGAATTGCAATTGATGAACACCACGCTCGACTATTCGTCAATTCTGCAATGACAATGGCTGATTTCATCCTATCAGTAGAAATCAAAGCAAATAGCACACAGAAATAAAAACAATCGTCCTCTCTGCCCTAAAGCAGTGGGGACGATTTGCTTTACAGAATTATTCTTTGGTTAGAGCAGTCTGGTGTCCAGCTTTCCATGCAGAATTGCCAGAGAGGTTGCGGAGGAGAACTTTTCTTGCCGATTTATACTCGTCCCCAATAAAACCAAGTCGGAGCAGAAAACAGCGGAATGCATATTTCTCATTCTCTACTTCTTTGGGTTTTGCAATTATGCGCTTTTGCGTTGTAGCCATATCAACAAGGGCAGATATAAATTGAGCGCATGCCATGGCTTCGCTTTCGTTCCCCGTCAGCGTAAACCAAGGAAACAGAACCCTGTCATCATGGCACTCATACGCAAGGCTGTCCGTACCGACCGCCTTTTTGATAAGATTACCATTGCTCTCTATGATACGGTCTAAATTAGCGATAATATCGTCTGTGAAGCGTTCCCTTGGCAGTTCCACTGTTAACTGGGTACTTGCTTCTTCGTGCGGATATCCACGCTCTTCCAAAACCTGCAGCAGATGGTCAGCATTCGTTTTGTCAGTGAATGTAAGCGTTGAATTACGGTCAATGGTGTACTCTCCAATCTCGTAGGCGAAGGTCGGCGCACCTTTGTAGGCGGCAGTAGTTCCTGTGATTTCTGCGATGGCTTTCACCAGTCCTTTGCGGTCTGTTGTGTTCATTTTGACTTCCATATTGAAGTACCTCCTTTAATTTGGTAGGTACATATTCACTCTACAGGGCAGATATAGCAAGTCAATTCAATGGCATAAATGTACCAAAGATTAGCACAAAAACCGAGCATAAAGAAAACGACCATACAGGAGCATTTCAACTCTTGCATGGTCGTTATTCTCTTTGCACCGTTGGGAGAGGCGTCCTTAAAAACTTGTTTTTCTCAAATCCCTAAGTTGCACTCCCTTTTGGTGCGGTCCTTTTTAACGCAAACAAGCCCCTGGAGGCATTAGGCTCCAGGGGCTTGTTTGTTGCTGTATTTAGTGCAGTTCGTCCAAAATGGCGTTGCCTTTGGCAATATTTTGCCGGATGGTAGCTACGCATTTCTTGAAGGTCTGCATTTCTGCTTCGGGCAGCTGGAATTCCAGCACCTTTTCTACGCCGTTCTTTCCGATTACTGCGGGCACACCGGTGAAGATATCCCGTTCACCGTATTCCCCGTCCAGTTCTACGGAGCAGGGGAGAATCCGCTTGTCATCGTGGAAAATGGTGCGTACCAGGGTGGCCGCTGCAGAAGCGATGCCATATTCGGTGCACCACTTGCCGGACATGGTAATCCAGCCGCCTTGAATGGCATCGTGCTGGATTTTCTCATGGTCAAAGGCAAACTTTTCGGTGGCGGCAATTTGATCTACGCTTTGGCCGAAGAAGGTAACCTGGGACCAGGGCGTGAACTGGGCATTGCCGTGTTCGCCCATCATGAAGCCAAAGAAGCCTCTGCTGTCCCAACCGGTGATTTCGGACAGCTGATGAACCAGGCGGGAGGTATCCAGCATGGTGCCGGTGCCCAGGACTCTGCCCTTGGGCAGGCCGGATTTCCGGGCAATCAGCCGGGTGATTACATCGCAGGGATTGGTGATATTGACAAAGATCCCATCAAAGCCGGCAGCCATGACTTTGGGTACATAGTCAGCCACTTGACGGACACTGTTGGAGAGTTCATCGTCCCGGTTGAAGGAACGGCAGATGGTAATATCGCCTACGGCATTGACAATCACGTCGCAGTCTTTCAGGCCGGCATAATCCACTACCCGGTAGGTAGTGTGGTTGGGCATGAACATCATGGCGTCCATCAGGTCGTTGGCTTCAGCGCCTACTTTCTTTTCTTCTACATCACACAGCAGGACTTCGTCGGCTACACCCATCATGCCCAGACAGAATGCTACATGGGCACCTACATGGCCCACCCCAACTACACCTACAACACGTTTCTTTATCATAGTATTGCCTCCCTTAAGCAAAAGAATACTGTTTTATGTAACGTATAATTTAAAATGTAACATGATTCCAGCACTGTGTAAAGCAGGAATCTGCTTTTTCCCGAAATTTCAAACATTTGTCCGAAATTGTGGGCAATTCGTTAGAGCTGGAACATTTTGGGTATTGGCAGCCGGTAAGAAACTGGAAAAAAAGACGCCCGCAAAGGGGCGTCAAAGAGAAAATTCCTTCAGCATTTTTCCAGGGCGGCAATTAACTTCTGGGCACTGGCCTGGCAGTCCTTGAGAATCCGTTCCTTGTCGGCTTCAGCACTGACCCCAGGAACGTACATACAGCCGTAGGTCACAAAGGGAGCGTGAGCCTTCATGCCGGTAAAGAGCGCCAACTGATCAAAATTATACAGATATTCTTCTACCGGCCGGTTTTGGACGCCTCCGGGGCGGTAGGTATCCTTGGCGCCGCCGGTGGTAAAGGACAGGAAGAAATCCTTTCCCTTTAGGGCCGTTCCCGTGCTGCCGTAGGCAAACCCGTGAGCCAATACTTCCTCCACCCACTTTTTCAAAAGGGCAGGGTAGGAGTACCAATAAAAGGGAAACTGGAAGACCAGTACGTCTGCGGCCTTGACCTTTTCCTGTTCGGCGGCAATGTCCCACTGGCCGCCCGTTTCTGCCAGATTTTCTACGGTAAGGTCCAGACCGGCCTTTTCTACTTCTGCCAAAATGGCGGCATTGGCCAGGGATTGTTCCGGATGGGGATGACCTGCAATGCATAAAATATGTGCCATGATTTGCAAACCTTCTTTCTTAGCTTATAATAGAGGAAACTTGCCAGGTTTATCTTGATAGTATTATTATATCATGATAAATGGCAAAAATACCGCATTTCTGCGTAAGGAGTAAATTATGGTACGAGAAATTATCCGGGATATTATTTTTTTGCAGCAAAAGGCCGTTCCGGCCGTCAAGGAAGACGCAGCTGTAGCCCAGGACCTGAAGGATACCCTGGAAGCCCATCTGGACCACTGTGTAGGCCTCGCAGCCAACATGATTGGCGTAAATAAGGCCATTATTGTTTTTCGGGAGGGGAACCATACGGTGGTCATGTACAATCCGGAAATTGTGAAGCATTCCCCCAAGGCCTACGACACAGAAGAGGGCTGCCTTTCCCTGTCCGGGGTCCGGCCCTGCAAGCGGTACGAAACCCTGGAAGTGACCTATCAGGATGCTCAGTTCAAAAAGAAGAAAAAGACCTTTCAGGGGTTCACGGCGGAAATTATTCAGCATGAACTGGACCATCTCCAGGGTATCCTGATCTAGCCCCAAGAAATGCCTTGACAACGGGAAGAAATACGCTTAGTGTATACTTCTGAACAATTGGAGGAGGGACTTTCATGAGCATACCCCAAATTATTGGCGTAATAGAACTGATTATCTGCATTTGGTACCTGCTGGCCCAAAAGCGTCCAGATACTTTCGCATTCTTTTTGCCGCCGCCCCGGGAAGAAAAGCTGACCCAGGTGTGCATCATTGCCCTGGTAGTGGTGTTTGGCATTGGCATGGGCCTGGAAAAACTGGGCGTGTACTGATTTTCAGCAGGATTTCCCCTGTCAGACGGCGAAAAGTAACCTTAGAGATATGGTCTGGTTTTGCCGTGAGGGAGATGGTCCTATGAAGGTAGAAAATTTGGCCAAGCTGGCCCTGGGCTTTGGCTGCCTGGCCCTTTTGAACCGGCAGCTGGTTTTAGGCGTCGGTATGATTGCCCTGAGCTGCACCCTGATGCGGCTGGCCCATCGGCAGTAGAGAATGACACAAACTGCAAAAAGGACTGTGAAAGATGAAGTTCATTTTTCACAGTCCTTTTTTTATTTACTGGTTTACCAAACCCAGGTGAGGTTTTTGTATTGGGGCGGGACTAGCCATTTTCCAGCCGTGTCTATTATGCCGTACCGGCCGCCGCTTTTGGCAAGGGAAAAGCTCTTCAGAAAGGTGCCGGCCGTGGTGATGGAGTCCTTGGGGGCAGTGTAGACCACCTGACCATTGGCATCCACCAGGGAGTACTGTTTGTCCTGAATCAGCCAGGTTACCTGGCTGGTGCCGTAGGGCAGGAGCTTGGCTTTCTTTGGGTAGGAGGCCAGGACTTTGCCGTCCGTACCACTGACCAGTAGGGTGCTTTGCCCATCCCGGATCAGGTACCGGTCACTGCCTAGGAAGTAAGCTTCCTCAAAGGTGTAAGGAATAATCAGCTGTCCGCTGCGTAGGTCCAACACCCCCATCTTTTTGCTCTTTTCGTCCACCAGGGACAATTGGCCATTTGCCAGGGCTTCGGTCTGGCAGGCAGTATCTTCGGCAATATGGAATTTGCCGGGGCCGTACAGCAGCTTTCCGGTCCGGTCTACGAAAATGGTTTGGCCCTTGTCTTCCACAAAAGTGCCAAAGGGGGTCATGGGGTAAACGAAATCGTTGTGGCTGTCAATGACAATCTGGCCGGAACGGTCGATATAGCCCCGCTTTACCCCGTCCCGGGTCAGGGGACCGTTGGTCTGGGGGTCGTAGCCCAGGCCAAAATGAACGGCGCCGACAATACCAAGGACGGAAGCCCAGTTAAACCCGCTGACGTCCCGCTGGTATTCTGCCAGTCCATTTTGGAAGGGGAATACCCGGTCGTAGGGCAAGAGATACAATAGCTGGCCCTGGGAATTGATGGCCGCTTTTTTGCCGTCGGGCATTTTGACAAAGGCAATGCCTGCCTGAAAACCAGCAATTACGTCCTTATAAATCGGTGCCAGAACGGTTTTTCCGGTTTCATCCTGAAACCCGTATTTGCCGTCTTTTTTGAAGGAATAGAGTCCAGGAGGTTTTGTTTGCTGAAGCTCGGGACTGTCTGCCGCTAAGGGCTGGCCGTCAGCCGTAATGGCGGTCACAGCCTTTTTGCCGGTGACCGCAAAGGTGCCGTTATTGCCTAGACCAATGCTTTTGTACTGGGGCGGCACGGCTTCCTGGCCCTTGAGGTCTAACAGCCCCCATTTGCCGTTATCCCCCTGGAAAGCGGCCAAAATGCCCTTTTCCCGGGACTCCAGAGGAATGGTATCGGTGATTTTTTCTAGAACGGAGGAACGGCCCTTGGTTCCTGAAGACCCCAAACGGGGGAACAATATCGTGCCCAAAGTTGGGCCCAGCCGGTCCTTGCGGACCGTGGTGCTGGTATGGGTGCCGCTGCTGCGGGTGGTCTCCCGGGTAACTTCGCGGCTGGAGCTTTGGGTGGTGGTACGAACCTCCCGATGCTCATGGGAGTACACGTGGGCTCCTGTCTCGGCAAAGGCCGGTGGGGACAGAAGAAGACAGGTCAGCAGGGCAGCGGCGCTGCAAACGGTATGGGGTTTGGGGTGATGGTGCATAGAAAGCCTCCTTTAGAATCATGGTAAAAATAGATTGATTGATGAGAATTTTAGAATGATTATAGCAAAATAGTAAACTCCTCGTAAATAGAGGTTAACACAATACGTACAATTCTGCCCCCGGACTTGTTCCCCTAGGCTAATTTGGGTACAATAGAACGGAAACCTGATGATCCTGCTGTATCTGAATTTATTTGCACTCAAGCAGAAAGGAAAATGTTATGACCAAACGCTTGTATTCGCTGTCCCTGGGGGAAACCCTGCGGGAACAGTTTTTGGCGGACGCCGCCCAATATCCCTATGGGGAGGTACTGTATTTAGTGCCCAACCGGATTTTGGAGCATCTGGTAAAGGCCCGGGGTGTGGTGAAAACCCTGTCCCTGGATGCCCTGGCCGGAGAAATCTTGAAAGAAAATACCCAAGGAACTCCTCTGCGCCGCATTTCCCGGCAGGCCCAGAAGAAAATTCTGGAAGAAGCCCTGGCAGTGGCGGTAGAAGGGGGACAGGTGTCCTATTTTGCCCAGCTGGTGAAGAAAAAAGGCTTTTTGGACAGTCTTTTGAATCTGTTCAACGAATTTGCCCAAAACAGCCTGGCCCCGGAACAGTTTAACCAGATTCTGGTCAGCTGGGGACGGCCTGGAAAACTGGGCAAAAAGGACCGGGAAATGGCTTTGATCTACCTGCTTTTTGTGAACAAGCTCCGGGAGCAGCAGGTTACCGACCTGTCCGGCCGTTACCAATTGGCGGTAGAAGCTTTGCAGCAGGGAGGTACGGTGCCCTGGCAGAAATGCTATATCAGCGAATTCAACCAGCTTTCCTCTGTGCAATTGGAACTGGTTGAAGCGTTGGGAGATTTGTGTGACGTGGAAATAGGGCTCTTTTATGACCCTTCCCGGCCCGAACTCAGCGCCGTAACGGAAAATATCCATGCCCAGCTGGTGGGAGCAGGTTTTGCAGACCTAAAGGAAGCCCCCCAAATTCAGCGGCCAGCGGATTTGGACTTTTTTGCCCAGAACTGGCGGGGCAGCGACTACTCCCGGCCGGAAGCAGAGCATATCCATTTGGCAGAGGCAGGGACTCCAGAGCAGGAAATGCGCCTGGTGCTGACCCAAATCAAGAAAAAACTTCAGTCCGGCACAGCGCCCCAGGATATCCTGCTCCTGATGCGGAGCACCAGTGATTATCCCGGCCTTGCCCGGGCCTTTGCCCTGTACGGCCTGGAAACCACCATGCCTACGGTTACTGGCGCGGCCAGCCAACCCCTGCCGGACCTGATTACCAAGCTGCTCCAGGCTGTCAGCCAACCTCAGGACCTGGGAGCCTGGCAGAACCTGTTTCGCTGCACCCTGCTGCCTCTATTGTGGGACTGCCAGCGGGATGCCCTGGAGCAGGACTATACCCAGCTGTATTTTGAACGGGCTGGGGCACTGCGTTCCCATGTAAAGCGGGAACGGCGGATTAATGATGAGTTTTGGACGGACCTGGCTTTTTTCCAGGCAGACCATACGGCCAAAGAATGGCAGGAGGGCATGCAGGACCTGCTGGACCGGTGGAACCTGATGGGCCGGTGGGGAAGCCTGCACCAGGCTGGCAAAGTGGATCTGGCCCAGGTAAAGCTGATGGGAAATGCCGTGGAGCTGGTGAAGCATACCTTTGAAATGCTGGAGCGGACCTGGGAAGACTGCGGTCAAAAGGCTGCCGCCGTAACCCCAGCCCAGCTTCTGGAATTCTGGCAGGATTCCCTAAAGGGAGCCACCCTGATTCTCAAGGAAGGCAATCCTCAGGGCATTAGCGTCATGGAAGCCGGGGATATTCAGGGGGTTTCCTATCCCTATGTGTTCATTATGGGCCTGCGGGACGGGCTCTTTCCTTCCGTAAAGCGGGAAAGCTGGCTGTACAACGACGGGGAACGCACGGAACTCAACGGCCTGGGGGTGGAACTGGCGGTGTCCGGCCGCAGCCTGGAAGCGGACCGGTTCTTCTTTGCCTCAGCGGCTGCTATTGCTGCCCAGGACCTGTATCTGAGCTGGTACCGGGACGAGGAAGGGGGTCCCTCTCCCTATATCCAGGAACTGCTGAATTTGTACGCCGAAGGCTCCCTGGTGCCCCAGACTTTTTACGACAGTCTGGACAATTGCGCCAGCGAGGCCCTGCTGGAACAGCTGCTGATGCAGCAGGAAGCTTTGGCTCTCAAGGAACAGGCCTTTTTGGCTAAGCGGCTGGGCAGCGATTATGCCCAGCGGGCGGCCACCGGGAAAAAACGCTGGGAGGACCCGGAAAGTCCCTGGAACGGCACGGTGCCGGGAATCTTGAAGGAGCCCCTGCGGCTCAGCGCTTCGGGGCTTGATGTGTATCTTCAGTGTCCCTTTGCCTATCTGTTTGGCAATGTGTGGAAAATGGAACCCTGGGAGGAACAGACGGGCTACCCCGGTCCTGATGTGGTGGGAAGCCTGCTCCATGCGGTACTGGCGGAGTTCTTGAGTCGGCATCTGAGCAAGGCCCTGAGCTTCAGCGACCTGCCCCAGCTGCGGGACGAACTGCAGCAGGTTTTTGCGGACCAATTTGAGGCGCTGGTGCAAAGCGGCAAGATTTCCCAATCCAGTCTACTGCCCCATTTGCGCAAGGTCTATGGCAGCTGGCTGAGCAACTGGCTGAAGCAGGAATGTGAATACGAGCAAACCAGCAGCCTGCTGCCTTCCAAGCTGGAATGGAGTTTCGGCCGCAAGGACAGCCCTTGGCGTGCCCTGTGCCGGTATGTGGACGACAAGCCCGTATACTTTTCCGGCCAGGTTGACCGGATTGATACCAACGGAACAACTTACGCCATTTTGGACTATAAAACCGGGCAGCACCCCAGCGGGAGCCAGATCAAGGACGGGAAAGCCGTTCAGCTGCCCCTCTATGCAAGAGCCCTGATGGAACTGGGGCCTGTTGACCCGCAGAATATTTTGGGCGGGGGCTACTGCTCCCTGCGTTCCGGCAAGCGGGAAGGGGGAACCTGGTCGCCAGAGGCCAAGAAGTACCTGGACTATCTGGCCAGGTCCCGGGCTCCCAAGCTGGAGGAAAGTATGGAAAAGGCTTTTGCAGAAATCGACAAGGCTGTGCGGGCCCTGCGGCAGGGAGCTTTCCCGGCAGCCCCTTACGGCAGCTGTCCGCCCTATTGTCCGGCCAAGGATGTGTGCCGGATTTCGGAAAATCCCAAAAGCAGTGAACAGGAACAGGAGTGAAAACCATGGCAGATTTTACCAGACAACAACAGGAAGCCATTTCCACCCTGGACCGGAACGTATCCGTTTCTGCCGGGGCCGGCTCCGGAAAGACCCGGGTGCTGGTGGAACGGTTTTTGAAAATATTGGCGGAGGAGAAAGCCTCTGCCCAGGAAATTTTGGCCATTACCTTTACCCGGAAGGCCGCCCGGGAAATGCGGGAGCGGGTACAGAAGGGAATTTTGGACCGGTTGGCGGAAGCCACAGACCCCCAGCGGCAGCAGTACTGGCAGGAGCAGCTGAATCAGCTGGACCATGCGTCCATTACCACCATCGACAGTTTCTGTGCCCGGATTATCCGGGAAAATCCGGTGGAAGCGGGAATGGACCCTGGCTTTGCCGTGCGGGAAGAATATGAAATTGCAGATTTTAGGCAAGAGGCCGTCCATACCTTTATGGATCAGGAGCTGAAAGGGGAAAACGAAGACTTTTTCGGCCTATTGGATATATATGGTCCCCGGCGGCTGGAAGAAATGCTGGTGCTGCTGATTGACGCGCTGCCGGATATTCTGGCGCTGGGAGACCTGTCCCGGCCCTATCAGGAAGAATTGGACAAGGAAGAAGACCTGAAGCTTGAGGCGGAGTCTGCCTTGGACGACCTTATTGCCGTCAAGGACACAGCAGGCCCCAAGGGCAAGGAACTTATCCTGCGGCTGGAAGAACAGCGGGACTCCCTTCATGAGGCCATTGCCAAAGGCGATTACGAAACGCTGGCAGAGGCTGTGGGAGGTCTTCGGGCGGCAGGCGCAATCAAAGACTTTGCCGCAAAGCTGAAAGAGACGGTGAGTACCCTGTTGGACCTGGACCTGAACCGGGCGGGCCTTGCCCAAGCGGCCCAGTGGCAGACCGTACTGGAGCGGCTGGACCAGTACCTGTTTACTGCAGCGGAGCAGCAGGAGATGTACAGCTTTTCCTATATTTCCGCCAAGGCAGTGAAGCTGCTGGGCACAGATCCGGAACTATTGCGCACCTACCGGAATAAATTCAAGTTTCTGATGGTGGACGAGTTCCAGGATACCAACGAGGAACAAAAGCGTCTGGTTTACCTGGTGTCCGGTGGGGACGCCAAGGTGCTGCGGGGAAACAATCTGTTTGTGGTAGGGGATGCCAAGCAGTCCATCTACCGGTTCCGGGGTGCCGATGTCAGCGTCTTTAAGCAGGTGCGGGATGCCATTGTGGCTTCCGGCGGCAAAGACATCATTATGGACGACAATTTCCGTTCAGCTCCAGAGATTATCCAAGCCTGCAATGTGTTGTTTGAGGACCTTTTGGGTACCGACGAGACGGCGGACGTCCAGGCCCAGTCCCTGACGCCCCACCAGGCTCCTACAGAGCTGCCCCGCTTTATGGTACTGAAGAAGCAATCCGAAACGGACAAGGGGGCTGCCCAGCGGGTCAAAGCCCAGTGGGTGGCAGCCGCCATCCAGGAGCTGGTGGCTTCCCACCCGGAATTAAAGTATGGGGACGTGGCCATTTTGCTGCCGGCAATCCGTTTGTCCCGGCAGTATGAAGAAGCGCTGGATGCTCTGGGTATCAAAAGCCAGGTCAGCGACGGCAAGGGCTTCTACGACCGGCAGGAAATTGTGGACGTCATCAATTTGCTGACCTGTCTGCTCAATCCTCGGAAGGACTGGGCCCTGGCGGGATTCCTGCGTTCCCCCTGGGGCGGCTTGTCCGACCCGGAAATCGGGGAACTGGTAAAGGATTACCCGGAGTTAACCCTGTGGGAAGCTCTCCAGCAAGCCCTGGAACCCCGGCAGGTAAAACTGGCCGCTAGCTTGCACACCCTGCGGCAAATGGCGCTGTACCAGTCCCTGCCGGAATTCTTTGACTGCCTGAATCAGGAGTTTCAGGCGGAACCCCTGCTGCTTTCCCAGCGGGGGGGCCGGGAAAAGCTGGCCAACTACCGTAAGCTGCGGACCCTGGGCACGGAAGCAGCCATGAACCAGGGCAGCAGTGTCCAGGATTTCCTCCAGCGGCTGCAGCTGATGCGGGCCCTGGGGGCACGGGAAAGTGATGCCAACCAGGAAGCGGATCCGGAGGCCGTGAAGATTATGACCATACACAAGTCCAAAGGCCTGGAATTCCCGGCGGTTATCCTGCCGGACCTGGATCAGAATGCACCGGCAGATAAGCTGGGAATCCAGTTCATTCCCCAGGCGGCCTTTGGGGTGCGGGTACCCAATGCAGAAGGAGTGCTGGAGAATACCGGTATCTATACCCTGCTGAGCAGGGAAAAATCAGCCCTGGAATTCAATGAAAAGAAACGCCAGCTGTATGTGGCCATGACCCGGGCAGAAAAATACCTGTATATGGTAAGTATTGAAGAAATAAAGAAAAAGCCTGTAAATGAAGCCACCCAGGAAAAATGGGGAAGTGCCCTACTCCGGGTATTTGGCCCCCAGGGGCCTGCAGCCGGCAAGGTCGCCTATGATGAATGCCCGGTGGAGTCCGTGGGTATCCTCACGGAGGAAGGCATTTTGGCAAAGCGGCAGGTGCCGCATTCTGCGCCTCAGGTGCCCGCCAAGGTTTACCAGCAGGCTGCCCCGGTGGCCTTTCCCAAGGCCCTGCGGCTCAGTGCTTCGGCCCTTTTGGAGTATGATACCTGTCCCAGAAGCTATTACTATCACTACCAGCGGCATATGCCCCCGGTGGAAGTGGAAATGACGGGAACCGGCAAGCACCGGGTGTCCGCCATGGATCTGGGGACCTTTGTCCACCGGGTGCTCCAGCTGATGAATACCCTGCCCCAGGAAGAAGCTTTGGAACTGGCTCTGGCAGAAAACGAGAACTGGTCGGAAGAAAAGCGCCGGTATATGCGGGAAGACGGAGGAGCACTGCTTGGCAGCTACTGCGCCAGTCCGCTGTATACCAATCTGGAAGGTTATGAAGCTCAGGCAGAACGGGATTTCGACCTGAACCTGTTTACGCTGGGGCAGACAGAAATCTGGTTCCAGGGAAGCATCGACAAGCTGGTATTCCTGCCGGACCAAAAGCTGGGGATTGTGGACTACAAGACCGGCCATCCCCCAGTGGACGGGGAGGAACGGCAGGGGTATACCCGTCAGCTGGCCATCTACGCCCTGGCGGCAGAAACCCTGTACAAAGGTTATACCGTGGCCTGGGCCCAGCTCCATTTTCTCCAAAACAACAGTATTTGGGAATTGAAGGATAGGGAAGCCGAGACGGAAAAACTTCGGGCTCTCCTGAAGAACCTCAGTGAATGGGATGAGGAGACGGCGTTCCCGGTGCGGACCGAGGCCTGCTCCTATTGTCCCTATCAGTATTTTTGCACCAAAGCCTAAAGTGCCATAAAAAAACGACTTGCGAATCAGGTTGATTCGCAGGTCGTTTTTTTTGAATGTTTAGCTTTGTATGGTTCCTGTTTTCTTAGTCCAGTTCCCGGGTGGTGCCAAAGGGAACAATGATGACCTGGGTTTTGCCTTCGGTCTTCAGTTCTACGGATTTCTTGAACTTTTCAGGGTCCTGGGCAATCAGGGGCCAGGTGTTATAGTGGATGGGAATGACATAGGGGACTTCCAGGAACTGGGCAGCTACCCGGGCATCTCGGGGTCCCATGGTGAAATTGTCACCGATGGGCAGCAGGGCGTAGTCGATTTGCTCCAGCCGGGCCAGCAGCTGCATATCGGAGAAGACCCCGGTATCTCCGGCAAAGTAGACGGTCTTGCCGCCGAAGGTGACGATAAAGCCCGCAGCGTGGCCGCCGGCAATGCCGCTGCCGTGGAAAGCAGAGGTAATCCGTACGTGGCCAAAAGGAAATTCATGAGTGCCGCCAATATGCATACCGTGGGAACGGCAGCCCTGGTCCGCCGCAGCGTGGGCGATTTCAGCGGTGGAGATAATCAGGGCATCTTTGTTCTTGGCGATTTCGTAGGCGGAGCCCAGATGGTCCCCGTGGGCGTGGCTTACTAGAATGTAGTCAGCCTTGATGTCCTTGGGGGTCAGGCCTTCGGGGTTGCCTTCCAGATAGGGGTCGAACAGCAGGGTGGTGGTACCATCGGACAGGGTAAAGCAGGAATGGTGGATATAATGAAATTGCAGCATAAAATTTGCCTCCTTTAAAGTATTCGTCTTCTTTATTATCAACCAAAGTGTGCGTTTTGACAACTAGTCCCGTGCGGGGAAAAATCAAAATTTCTGAAAAATATTCGAATTTTGCCGGGAAAACTGGCTTTCGCTGGGTAACCTTTCTTTACAACTTCCGGCAAGTAAAGTACAATGAAGTTTGTTGAATTTTGAAGCTGTGAAAGATGGACTGGGAATATTCCAGAATTTGGTGAGGTGGCTACAGTGAATTGGTATTTGGCAGTAATCGTTGGGTATGCTGCACTATTGATTTTGTTGGGGTATTGGATTGGCAAGCACGTAAAAGGTGCTTCCGACTTTTTTGTAGGCGGCCGAAACTTTGGCTCCGGGCTGCTTTTTACTACGCTGATTGCGGCCAATATTGGCGCCGGTTCCACCGTAGGGGTGACGGGCCTGGCTTACCATTTTGGCGCCTCCAGCTGGTGGTGGATTGGCTGCAGCGGCCTGGGGTCCCTGATTCTGGCCTACGTGGTGGGCCCTGCGGTGTGGCGGCAGGCCAAAAAGCACAATCTGTTTACCATGGGGGATTACCTGGACCTGCGGTATTCTCCGGCTTTCCGGGGGGTAACCTCCACCCTGATGGCCATTGGCACCCTGGCCCTGTTTTCCGGCCAGCTGCTGGGCATCGCCTGGATTCTCAACGTGGCAGCCGGCGTGGACCGGACCCTGGGTATTATCATCGCGTCCGTGGTGGTGACCCTGTACTTCTCCGCCGGAGGCCTGAAATCCGCAGCCATCGTGAATATCATTGAGCTGGCGGTAATCCTTTTGGGCTTCTGCATTGCGGTACCCTATGCCCTGGCTTACGTAGGGGGCTGGCAGGGCCTGGTCCAGGCCGTCAGCCAAAATACCGGCAGTGCGGCCAAAACGGCCTCCTACTTTAGCTGGAACGGGATGGGGAACCAGGCCATTTTGGGATACTTTTTGATGCTGACCCCGGCCTTCTGTATTTCTCCGGGCCTTATTGGCAAGGTGTACAGTGCTAGGGACGAACACGCCGTAAAGGTGGGCACGCTGCTGAACGGCATTGTCCAGCTGCTTTTTGCTTTCCTGCCCATGCTGATTGGGATGTGCGCCTATGCGGCGTTCCCCAATTTGGGCAACCAGGAACTGGCTTTGCCCAAGGTTATGAAGGAAATGCTGCCCTTTGGCATTTCGGCCCTGGCCCTGTCGGCTATTTTTGCCGCAGAAGTCAGCACCTGCGACACGGTGCTGTATATGCTGGCCACGTCTTTAAGCAAGGACCTGTACAAGACCTTCTTCCGGCCCCAGGCTACCGACCAGCAGCTGCTTAGCGTCAGCCGGAAAATCTCCGTGCTCTGCGGCATTGTGGGAATTTTTGTGGCTCTCTTTATGGCCAACATCATTACGGCTCTGGCTATTTTCTATAGCCTAATGACTGTAAGCCTGGCAGCCCCCTTCCTGTTTGGCCTGTTTACCCAACGGGCTTCCACCAAGGGCGCTTTCCTGTCCGCAGGCCTTGGGGTGGCCCTGGTACTGGGACTCCAGCTGTTTCATGGGGGCAAGGGCTTTGGTATCTTGAATGCCACTTCCCTGGGAATTCTTACGGCTGCGGTGGTAATGCTCCTGAGCCTGTGGCTGTTTCCCCAAAAGAAGAAGGTCTAATATCATTGTTAGAGAAAGGAAATCCTGCGTGAACAAATATAAGCTGAAACAAGCGGTGCAAATCGGTCTTGCGGCTATGGTGCTGGGCGTTTTGCCCCTAAGCCGGCCGGTACAGGCTGCAGAAGAAACAAAGCAGCTGTCTTTTAAGGAACGGGTGCAGGCGATTGCCAACGCCCGGAAAGAGGATTTTGCCCTAAAAAGCGAGGAAATCCGGGCAAAGCGCCGGGGGGATAAGCCCCAAACCCAGGCAGAGGAGAAACAGCAGCCTGAGGAAGAAAAAAATAAAACAGCGGTAAAAAAAGAAACGCCTAAAGAGGACGCTTCCCAAAAGGAAACGAAATCGGCTAAAGAGGCCAAACGGCAAAAACCGGAAAAGCCCCAAAAGGAAGCCAAAACTTCTCCGCGGAACCAAGCGGCAGAGGCTGAAACACAGGCTGAGGACAACACCCCGGTGAATCCGGGCCATTTCAGCGCTTCCGAGCTGGCTGGACTTACCCTGCGGCCGTCCCTGGAAATTGAGGGCAAAAAGCTGGTTCTGACCGAGCCCATCAATTTTGAAGAAAGCCGCCAGCGTTCCTTTAAGGACCGGGCGGTAAAGGACCCCAGCCTGCAGCTGATTCTCAACCGGGTGATGACCAAATCCCAGCTGTGGAACATTCCCAAGGACTATGACCAGGTGACCATTGCCGGGGAGGCAGAAGCCACCCGGGACCAGGCTGTGGCTTTGCTGAAGCTGTACAATAACCGGCTGCCCATTAAGGCTACCCCGGAACAACTGGTGGAAATGTATTACAATGAGGCAGGAAAAGAGGGCATCCGTTGGGATTTGGCCTTCTGCCAAGCACTTTTGGAAACAGGTTTCTTCCACTTTGGAGGCACGGTGGTGCCGGCCCAGAATAACTTCTGCGGCCTGGGAACCACCAGCAGCCAGGTGCGGGGCGCCTATTTTGCTACCCCGGACCTGGGGGTGCGGGCCCACATCCAGCATTTGATGGCCTACAGCACCAGCCGGAAACCTTCCACGCCCATTGTTGACCCACGCTATCAGTTGGTTTATGATGGTAAGGTACGAAACGGGTTTTTCGATCGCTGGTCCCAGCTAAATGGAAAATGGGCTACAGGCAGCAATTATGCAGAGAAAATCATGAACATCCACGAACAGATGAAATCCTTGATTACCGTCTCTGGTGCTGACTGGCCCAAGGAAACGAGGTGAGCAAATTGCCTATGCATATTGTTCTGGTAGAACCGGAAATCCCGGGCAATACGGGCAACATCGCCCGGCTGTGCGCCGCTACAGGGGCCTCCCTGCATCTGGTGCGCCCTTTGGGGTTCTCCGTGGACGATAAGTACTTGAAACGGGCAGGACTGGATTATTGGCATCTGGTGGACATCCACTACTACGACAGCGTGGAGGAGGTGTTGGCAGCCTATCCTGACAGCCCCCGCTTTTTACTGACCACCCATGCCCATCAGTCCTATACCAGGGTCCATTACGCTCCGGATTCCCTGCTGATTTTTGGAAAAGAGTCCGCAGGTCTGCCGAAAAGCTTCCGTGAAGCCCATGCAAGTGAGTGCGTCCGGATTCCTATGGTGAGTGAAGCCCGCTCCCTGAATCTGGCCAACTCCGTGGCCGTCGTTTTGTATGAAGCCTTACGCCAAAATGATTTTGACCTTCAGGAGGGAACCATATGATTTGCATAAAAGAATTTGAGTTTGACGCAGCCCATTATCTGCCCAATTATCATGGTAAGTGCGAGCATCTTCACGGACATACGTATAAGCTGGTGGTAAAAGTAGAAGGCACCCCGGATCAGGAAGGCATGGTCCTGGATTTCGTCCAGTTTAAGAGAACGGTCAAGGAACTGGTGGTGGACAAACTGGACCACACCTGCCTGAACGACCTGCTGCCCCAGCCTTCCGCCGAACATATTTCGGTATGGGTTTGGCAGCAGCTGGAGAAGCCTCTGACGGGCCCCAACTACCATTTGGCAGAAGTGGAAGTTTGGGAAACCAAAACCAGCGGTATAGTCTACAGAGGTGAAACATGTTAAAAGATGTACAGGCACAGCAGGATGTGCGTCATATTCCCCTGAAACACGTGGGAATCAAAGACCTGAAGTGGCCCCTGGTGCTGAAGGACCCCAAACGGGGCGAGCAGCACTCCGTGGCCGTGGTGCAGCTGTCCGTAGATCTGCCTAAGGAACAGCGGGGCACCCATATGAGCCGGTTTGTGGAATGCCTGAAGGAGCTGGGGGGCGTGCGTCCCAGCGACCTGGAGAAATTCCTGGATAACCTGAAAGAGAAATTGGGAGCCCGCTCCGCCATGGTGAAGCTGGATTTCCCGTACTTTGTAACGAAAAAGGCCCCGGTCAGCGGCATTGAAAGCTACCTGGACGTGGAATGCCATTTCCGGGCGGAAAAAGGCGAAAAATTCGTCCTGGACCTGGGCGTGGATGTGCCCGTGCACACCCTGTGCCCCTGCTCCAAGGAAATCAGCAAATACGGCGCCCACAACCAGCGGGCCTGGGCCAGAATGACGGTCCGGAGCCAAAAACCCATCTGGATTGAAGAATTGGTGGAAATGGCAGAAAAAGGCGCTTCTTCGCCGTTGTTCTCCCTGCTGAAGCGGCCGGACGAAAAATTTGTTACGGAAGAAGCCTACGAAAATCCCCGCTTTGTGGAAGATGCAGTGCGGGATATTGCCCTGCAGCTGAACGCCGACAGCCGGATTGACTGGTACAGCGTCACCGTGGAAAGCCAGGAAAGCATTCACAACCACAACGCCTTTGCCACCGTGGAGAAGGGGGAGGAATAATATGTTTATTCCTGTGCCTTCCCGGCTGGTGCTCCACGAAATGGAGAAAATGGCTGTCCACCCAGTGGGCATCCAGATTATGGCCCCCAAGGCGGAGCTTTGCCCAGTGAAATTGTTCCAGGTAAAGTCCCCGGCGGCCAATATTATCAAGCAGGAAATGCTGTCCATGGGCTGCGAATGCGTCACCGTAAAGGGGGCCATCAATTGCAGCGTGCCCGTGGGGGATGTGCTGCTCCTGGGCAATAAGAACCAGTACCGCCATCTGGTGGAAAAACTGGAAACCATGCGGGCCTGGTTTGGCTTTGCAGAGGTTATTGCTGACCTGAAAGCCTATTTGGACGAAACGCCGCTTGTGACCACCTTGGCGGACGGCCGGCAGCTGACCTACGAAAAAATGCGGGTGATGGGGATTCTCAACGTAACCCCTGACTCCTTTTATGCCGGGTCCCGGGTAATCCAGGAGGAAACCCTGCTTCACACGGCCGGCAAAATGCTGGAGGACGGAGCGGATATTTTGGATATCGGCGGGGAATCCACCCGGCCTGGGGCGGAAACCGTGCCCCCGGAGGAGGAAATCCGCCGGGTGACCACGGCCCTTGGCCAGCTGCGGAAAGCCTATCCCGGGGCCATTCTCAGCGTGGATACCTACCATGCGCCCACGGCCAAGGCGGCCCTGGAAGCTGGTGCGGATATGATTAACGACGTGACCGCCGGCACTGGAGACCCTGCTATGGTGGAGGTGGCAGCGGCTGCCAAGGCCCCGCTGATTCTTATGCATATGCGGGGCACCCCCAAGACCATGGTGCTCCAAAGCAACAAAGTCTACGAAAATATCACTTCCGATGTGACCCAGTACCTGCTGGAACGGGCCAAGGTCTGCGCCGAAGCCGGTTTGGGCCGGGATAAAGTCATTCTGGACTCGGGTCTGGGCTTTGCCAAGAATCCCCCCCAATCCCTGGAAGTGTGCAATTCCCTGGAAGAACTGACGGGTCACGGCCTGCCGGTGCTGGTGGCCGCCTCCCGGAAGGGCTTTATCGGCAAGGCACTGGGAGACCTGCCGGCAGAAGAACGGCTGGAAGGGACCCTGGCGGTAACGGCTGCGGCCGTGTACGCCGGTACCAACCTGGTGCGGGTCCACGATGTGAAAGAAAATGTCCGGCTGATCCGGATGCTGGAGGCGATTCGCGCATGTCAATAGCCTACGTGGCCCTGGGCAGCAACCTGGGGGACAAGGAAGGAAACCTGCGGGAAGCGCTCCGGCGGATGGAAGAGCAGGGCATCAAGGTCTTGGCCGTTTCTCCTTTTTACCAGACGGAGCCCTACGGGGTAACGGACCAGCCGGTATTCTTAAACGGAGCCGCCAAGGTGGAGTGGCAGGGGGATTGTGAGGCCTTGCTTCACACCCTGCTCTCCATTGAGCTGGATATGGGCCGGGAGCGGAAGCGGCACTGGGGGGAGAGGAACATTGACCTGGATCTGCTGCTTTTTGACCAGGAAGTGGTCCATTCGGATGACCTGGTGCTGCCCCACCCGGATATGCAGAACCGGGCTTTTGTGCTGGATCCTTTAGCGGATATTGCCGGGGACGTGGTGCACCCGGTGCTGCACAAAACCATTGGCGCCCTGAAACAGGAACTCCGGGCCAGGGCCCAAAAAACGACAAATTCTGAATCAGACGGAAAGCAGGGATTTTCATGCAGAAACGATTGAAAACAGGCTGCTGCCTGGTTCTTCTTTATGCAGTATTTACACTGATCTCCAGTGCGGTAAGGGTGGTGCCCCAGGTGTCCGGGCTGCGGCTGGAAGCCATGCTGTCGCTGCCCTACGGCCTGATTTTTGGCCGGCTGGGCGCTATTAGTGCAGCCTTTGGCAGTGCCCTGGCGCTTTTTCTTGTGGGAGCCAATCTAAACCAGATTCCTTTGGAATTTCTGGCAGCCCTGATTTCTGCTTATCTGCCCTTCCGGGTCTGGCAGGGAATGAAAAGTCCCCAGGAACCCCGGCTGGCACTGTATGACCAGCGGACCGTTACCATGTTTGTGATTTTGGGCCTTTTGGCCGTGGCTCCCATGGCGGTTTATCCGGCGGTGGGTGCGGAAATCTACCAAGTGGTTCCTTTTTCAGCCTCCTTTTTCAAAATTCTGCTGCCTACCTTGCTTTTTACCCTGGCAGGCGGTTTCCTCCTGTACAGAAAGGCCTCGGCCTATTTCTTTGCAGGAAAGGGCGAAGCCCTGTGGCGACGCCTGGAAGATAAGAAAACCACTACCCGGAATATGGCGGTGGCTATGCTGCGGATTACTCTTACCGGGTTGTTTCTGGCAGCAGGCCTGGCACTGATGGTGCCGCCGGAATTCCATTCCAAGGTGGTGGAATATACCATGGGGGTTTTTGCCCTCCTGCTATTGGTCATGACCGGTTTCTAAAAGGATGGTTACCATGTACACGATCACCTTACTTGTGCAGCTTCTGCTGCTGATTACCTTTCTCTGGGTTGCAGGCACCACCCTCATGGGCCTGCTGCACCCCAAAAAAGACAAACCAGGAAGCGGAGCCTATTGCTCTATGGCAGTAGTTGTCTGCGCACATAATGAGGAAGCAGTGGTGGGGAAACTGCTCCAGAGTTTGGCGGAGCAGGATTATCCCCGGGATAAATTCCACGTGTTTTTGCTGGCGGATCATTGTTCTGACCGCACCGCAGCGGTGGGCCGGACCTTTGAACAGGTGACAGTGTATGAACGGAGCAGCGGCCCCCGGACGGGGAAGGGCGCCGTACTCACCTGGGGCATTCCGCTGATCCTGGAGAAAAATCCCGGGCGTTTTACCCATATGGTTATTTTTGATGCGGATAATGTGGCGGATACGGGCTTTTTGTCCGCCTTGAACCAGAGCTTTGACCGGGGCGGCCGCCTGATTATGGGCAACCGGCTCCCGCTCAATCCCTATGATAATATCATCAGTGAATGGTACAGCATGTACTGGCTGACGGTGGATAACCTGCTTTGCAAGCCCCACCACAGCATGAACCTATCCGCCATTATTTCCGGTACGGGGTTTGGCTTTGACCTGTCCCTGTTGGAGCCGGAGGGGTGGCATACGGTGACCATTACCGAGGACATGGAATTTTCCATGCAGCAGAACTTTAAGGGCGTTTTTTCCGATTATCAGGAGGAGGCCCGGTTCTATGACGAGCAGCCTACAGGCTTTGGCACCATGATCAAGCAGCTGCGCCGGTGGTGCACGGGAAATTTTGAGATTGCCCAGCACTATCGTACTGTCTGGTTCCGGCATTTTCGGGCCAAACCGGATGCCCGGCTGATTGATAACTTTGTGCCCATGCTGATGTGCACGGTGTTCGGCTTCTATTTCATTTCCAATGTGTTTTGGCTGCTGTACAACGCTGTTTCGGGGCTGCCGCTGTTTGCTCCCAAGGACGTACTGTGGTGGATTTTTCTCTACCTGCTGAGCCTGGGCATTGGCACCTACTCTGCAGCAAAGGGTGGGCTGAGCCTGACCAAGATGCTGCCGGGGATTCTGACCAGCGGGCTGTACTGCCTTTTGATCAGCCTGGTGGCTGTATATTCCCTGTTTAAGCCCCAGCGGGCCTGGATTCCCATTGCCCACCGGCATAAAGACTTTCCCACGGATTTTCCCGACTCCCCTAACTGAAAAAATACAGGAATTCTGTTATAATAGAGGAAAGGGAGGGATGTACCGTGAAGAAAACCTTGGGGCGTGTTTGGCTGATTCTTTTGCTGGTGCTGGTGCCTTTTGCTTCTGCGCTGGCATCGTCACCCATTAATGCAGGCGGCTATTTCAATGGCATTAAACTGATGGGCAAGGTGCGGATTGTGGAATACAACCCGGATGTAAAAGTCCAGGTGGTTACCAGTTTCCCGGACCTGAAAGTAAAAGTAGTGGACCATTTTCCTTCGGAAGTTGGAGAATGGCAGTTTGTGGAATACGGGGAGGATTTTACCGTTCAGTTCGTTACCAGTTTTCCGGACATCCGGATCCAGTACGTGACTGCTTTCCCGGGAGTACAATAATATGCTGCGAGCAATACGCAAAAACAAAGGATCGCTGGAACAAAATTGGTTCCAGTCGGTCCTTTTTCCGTTGGGACGGCAGGTCAACCGTTTGCCCCGGAACCAGCAAACATGGTACAATAAAATATCACGATTAAATTAGAGGAGAACCTGCATGACCATGAATAAAACGTATACCATTCTCAATTACGGCTGCCAGATGAATGAAAGCGATTCTGAGCATTACGCCGGGCAATTGTCCGACCTGGGCTATCATTATACAGAAGACTTTCATGAAGCAGACGTGATTCTGATCAACACCTGCTGTGTCCAGGAAAGTGCAGAGAAGAAGATCCTGGGAAAAATCGGCGAGATGAAGGCCGTAAAGGCCAAGGATCCCCACAAGGTGCTCTGCGTCACAGGCTGCATGGCCCAAAAGGATGGGGAAGACTTTCTCAAGACCTATCCCCAGGTGGACCTGCTCATCGGCACGGCCCATGTGAACAACTTCAAGGTCATTTTGCAGGAATATCTGGCGGAAAAGAACCGGAAAGCAGGTATCTACAACGACCTGACTATTATGCCCCAGGAGTTTGAAGGCCATTTTGTCCGGAAAAGCGAATACGCGGCCTGGGTGCCCATTATGTACGGCTGCAACAACTTCTGCACCTACTGCATCGTACCTTATGTTCGGGGCCGGGAACGGAGCCGCAGTGCGGAAGCCATCTGTGAGGAAATCAGAAAGGCCGTAGCCCTGGGCTACAGGGAATTTACCCTTTTGGGCCAGAACGTAAACTCCTATGGCAAGGACCGGGGTGAGGCCAATGCCTTTGCCCAGCTGCTGCGCCAGGTGGACCGGATTCCCGGAGTGGAACGGGTCCGCTATATGACCAGCCATCCCCGTGATATGAGCGAGGAACTGATCAAGGCTGTGGCCGAAAGCCGCCACGTGTGCAAGCATTTCCATATTCCCGTGCAAAGCGGCAGCACCCGGATTATGCAGGCCATGAACCGGGGCTATACCCGGGAATCCTACCTGGAACTGGTGCGGCGCATCCGCAGCTATGTACCCAATGCGGTGCTGACCACGGACATTATTGTGGGGTTCCCCGGGGAAACGGAAGAGGACTTTGCCCAGACTATGAGCCTCTTTGACGAAGTCCGCTACGATGCAGCCTACACCTTCATCTATTCCAAGCGGTCCGGAACGCCGGCTGCTGCCATGGAAGACCAGGTGCCGGAAGCGGTGAAGAAGGACCGGCTGAACCGGCTGATGGAGCTGCAAAACAAACACAGCCTGAAACACAACCAAGAACTGGTGGGGAAGACCCTGCCCATTATGGTGGAGGGTCTAAGCCATAACAACAAACAAATGTGGAGCGGCCGTACGGACGGCAACAAGCTGGTGCTGTGGCCCGTAGGGGATAGAATTTTCAACCCCGGGGACGTGGTGCCGGTGACCATTGAAAAAGCCCAAACCTGGCTGCTCAAAGGACGTGCAGAATTATGACCACTTATACACCCATGGTCCAGCAGTATCTGAAAATCAAGGAAGAACATCAGGGCGAGCTGCTGTTCTTCCGCCTGGGTGACTTTTACGAACTGTTTTTTGACGATGCCATTACGGCGTCCCGGGAACTGAACCTGACCCTGACCAAACGGGCCGGGGGCAGTGATGCCATGCCCATGTGCGGCGTGCCTTTCCATTCCGTGGACAGCTACCTGGCCAAATTGATCAAAAAAGGCTACAAGATTGCCATTTGCGACCAGATGGAAGACCCGAAAAAAGCCGTTGGCATTGTAAAACGGGAGGTCACCAAGATTCTGACACCGGGAACGGTGCTCAGTGATGCGGTGCTGGAAGAAAATCATAACCAATACCTGGCCTGCCTGACCCAGGACCAGGACAACTATTGTTTGGCCTTTGCAGACGTTTCCACTGGGGAATGTGCCTGGTATATTGCCGGGGGCAAGAACCGGGAGGAAGCGGTGCTGGACCAGCTGTACCGGCTGCAGCCGGCTGAACTGGTGCTGACGGAAGACAATGAAGCCTTCCAGTCCCTGCTGGACAAGCTCCAGCAGAAGCTGCCGGACTGTATGCTGAACCATTTTGACCCGGCGCCGGGGCTGGATTATTTCAGTCAGCATTTCGGCAGCGACAACCCGGCCCTGAAGCGCCCCTTGGTGCACCGGACCGTGGAAGCCATGCTGCAATATATCCACGGAAATGTAAAAAGCGACCTGGCCCAAATCAACCAGCTTCAGGAGATTACCACGGACCAGGTGATGGCGCTTGATGCCACTGCCATCCGTAACCTGGAACTGGTGAAGAATATGCGGGACGGCTCCCGGCATGGGACCCTTTTGGATGTGCTGGACTATACCCAGACTGCCATGGGAGCCCGGCAGCTGCGCCAGTGGGTGGAAGCTCCCCTTCTTGACGTGGCAAAAATCCGCCAGCGCCAGCAGGCCATCGGCACCCTGGTGGAAGATGTGAAGTTCCGGAACGGGTTGGGGGATAGCCTGAAGGAAATCACCGACCTGGAACGGATTCTTTCCCGGCTGGAAGTGGGTTCTGCCAATGCCCGGGATATGGCGGCGCTGAGAGCGGCCCTTAGGGAATTGCCCCAAATTAAAAAATGGCTGGGAACCCACCCGGACGGCCTTTTGAGGGTCCTGAACCGGCGCATTGCTCTCCACAGCGATATTCTGGACGTACTGGAACGGGGCATTGTGGACGAGCCGCCTTTTTCCCTGCGGGACGGCGGCATGATCCGTACGGGTTTTAATGCTGAGCTGGACGAACTCCACGACATTGCGGAAAACAACAATGCCTGGATGCAGAATTTCGAGCAGAAAATCAAGGAAGAAACCGGCATCCGGACACTGAAGGTAGGGTTCAACAAGGTGTTCGGCTACTATATCGAAGTGTCCAAGGGCATGGTTTCCCAGGTGCCGGACAACTTCGTCCGGAAGCAGACCCTGGTCAACGGGGAACGGTACATTGTGCCGGAGCTGAAGGAATTTGAAAACAAGATTCTCAGCGCCAAGGAAAAAATCCAGCAGCTGGAATACTACCTGTTCAACGAGATTCGCCAGGAGATTCGGGACCACCTGGTGGAAATCCAGGAAACGGCCCGGGCCATTGGGGAACTGGACGTGCTGTATTCCCTTGCCATGGCAGCCTTTAAGGGCAGCTATGTGTGCCCCCGGCTCAACGACCGGCAGGAAATCCAGATTAAGGACGGCCGGCATCCGGTGGTGGAAAAACTGCTGGAACGGGAGCTGTTTGTGCCCAACGACGTGCACCTGAACAACACCGATGAGCGGCTGATTATCCTGACGGGCCCCAACATGGCCGGTAAATCCACCTATATGCGCCAGGTGGCACTGCTGACTTTGATGGCCCAAATGGGCAGCTTTATTCCCGCCCGGGAGGCGGATATCTGCCCGGTGGACCGTATCTTTACCCGGGTAGGGGCCAGCGACGACCTGGCCACCGGCCAGAGCACCTTTATGGTGGAAATGAACGAAGTGGCCAATATTCTGAAGTACGCTACCAGCCGCAGCCTGATTATCCTGGACGAAGTAGGCCGGGGTACCAGCACCTACGACGGCATGAGCATTGCCCGGGCGGTGGTGGAATTCATTAACGAAAAGATTAAGGCCAAAACCTTGTTCGCCACCCATTACCACGAACTGATTGAACTGGAAGACCAGGAAGCGGGCATCAAGAACTACTCCGTAGCGGTAAAGGAAAAGGGCCGGGAGGTCCTGTTCCTGCGCCGGATTGTGCCGGGGGGCACGGACCGGAGCTACGGGATTCATGTAGCCAAGCTGGCAGGGCTGCCGGATGCGGTGGTAAAGCGGGCGGATGAACTGCTGGCAGAATACGCCAAGAGCGGGCTGCCCACGGCGGCGCCTGCTCCCAGTAAGACCAAAGCAGCCCCTGAGCCTGCCCCTGCCCAGCAGGCGGCGGAGCCCAGTTTGTTTGGGGACGCCCTGCGGGAAACCCTGTGCAGCCTGGATGTAATGACCATGACGCCCCTGGAGGCGCTTAATACACTCTATAAGCTTCAGGAAGAAGCCAAACGGGAGGGAGGTAAAACCTATTGAGCAAAAAAATAAATCTGTTGGACCAAACCACTTCCAACCAGATTGCTGCCGGTGAAGTAGTAGAAAAGCCGGCTTCGGTAGTAAAGGAACTGGTGGAAAACGCACTGGACGCTGGGGCGGACCAGATTGACGTGACCATATTTGCTGGCGGCACGGAATTTATCCGGGTCAAGGACAATGGCTCCGGCATGGACGAGGAAAATGCCCGGATGGCTGTGTTGCGTCATGCTACCAGTAAAATTCTCAAAGCGGATGATTTGCTGACCCTGCATACCTTGGGCTTTCGGGGGGAAGCCCTGCCCAGCATTGCGTCCGTTTCCCATTTTTCTCTGCTCACCCGGGAGCCCGGTGCCGAATTTGGCACCTCGCTGACCCTGGACGGAGGAGAAAATATGGAGGTAGAGCCCATGGGCTGTGATGTGGGCACCACCATAACGGTAAAGGACCTGTTCTACAATGTGCCCGCTCGGCGGAAATTCCTCCGGACGGTAAACACCGAAGGCCGCTATATCTCCGAAGTGATTACCCACATGGCCCTGTCCCGGCCGGATGTGCATTTTACCTTGACCCATAATGACAAGGAAGTGATCAACACCCCGGGCAGCGGGGACGTGGCAGATACCATCAGTGCCCTGTACGGTGGGGAAGTGACCAAGCAGCTGCTGACCGTGGACCATGAGCAGGACGGCATCCAGGTAAAGGGCTATATCAGCCGGCCTACGCTGCTTAAAGGAACCCGGACCTGGCAGACCCTGTTTGTCAACGGCCGCTCCATCAACAACCGGATGGTCAGCAAGGCCATTGACCACGCCTACCAGTCCCAAATTCCCAAGGCAGGCTTTCCGTTTGCCGTGCTGAATATCCTGGTGGATACCCATAGTATCGATATCAACGTCCATCCCCAAAAAAGTGAAATCAAGTTTGGGGACGAGTCGGCGGTGTACCGGGCCGTATACCATGCCCTGTGCAAGGCGCTGACCCAGCCCATGGCCGGACGGCCGGAAGCAGGAAATACCCTGGCGGCAGCCATGCCGGCGTTAGCCGAGGAACCCCAGCCAGCCCATGTGGGCCTGGTGAAGGAAGAAGCTCCGCTGTTTACCGGGGGAGACCGGGGACGGGAAGGCCGGAACCAGTCCTTTGGCAGCAGCACCTTTGCTTCTAGTTCCTTCCCCAAGAACCCGGCTTTTGGCCAGCAGGTGTGGAAAACGCCGGACGTGACCCAGGAGGAACGGGAAAATCTTTATGCGGCCCAGCGTCGGGACGAGTATGCACCCAATAGCAGCCAGCCCCTTCCCAGCGCCTACGAAGCACCTTTGGCCCAAAGCCAGGGAGAGCCCGGGGAAGCACTGCCCCAAGGGACTTCCGGCGTGGACGTCATCTGGCCCCTGGGCCAGGTGGACCGGGTATTTATCATCGCCCAGTCGGAAACGGCTTTGTACCTGATTGACCAGCACGCTGCCCATGAGCGGATTATGTACGACCGGTTTATTCGGCAGCAGCAGGAAATTCCCAGCCAGCAGCTCCTGATTCCCCTGTTTCTCAACGTTACCAAACAGGATGTGGATGCAGTGGAAGAATACCGGGAAGAATTTCTGAAGCTGGGGGTGGATGCGGAGCCCGCTGGGGAAACGGTACTCCGGGTGTCCGCCCTGCCCGCCGATGTGGAAGGCAGCCAGGCGGAGGGCTTTATCGACGATATTTTGAAGCTTCTGTCGGAAAACAAAACCATCCGGCCCAGCGACCTGCGGGAGGAAGTGCTGCATTACGCCGCCTGCCACAGCGCCATCCGGGCGGGAGAAATCCTGAATATCCGGCAGATGCGCCAGGTAATCCTGGAACTGCTCAATACGGAGCACCCCTTTACCTGTCCCCATGGACGGCCCTGCATGATCAAACTGACCAGCCAGGAGCTGTACCATATGTTCAAACGGACGTAAGGAGGCAGCTGTGGACTATGCAGTAACAGTGGGCCGCAAAGGCGGCACGGACCAGGTGCTGGAAGCCCAGGCCTGGGCCAAAGAGCTGCACCTGCCCTTCCTGGAGAGGGAAGGGGGCCTGGAAGAAATGCTCCGCCGGTACGGGCTGAAGGCCTTATTGGCAGCCACCCGGCTGGGACCCCAGGTGTATACGGAGCAGGGGGTTATGCGCTACCATCCCGGCATGGCCATGCTCCGCATCAAAGTGATTAAAAGAGGGGAGCCGGACCATCTGGCGCGAGCCTGCCAGTTAAAGCCCGGAGATCGGTTCTTTGATGGGACTCTGGGCCTGGGGGCGGACGCAGCGGTGGCGTCCTTTTTGGTAGGACCTACCGGGTATGTGCTGGGAACGGAGGCTTCCCCGGTTATCTACAAAATGACCTCCCTGGGTCTTAAAAACTACAGTGAAGGAGAATCTGACTTTTTGGCAGCCCTGCGGCGGATAGAGGTACGTCACGGTATTACGAAAGACCTTTTGCGGCAGCTGCCGGACAATTCTTTTACGGTGGTGTACCTGGACCCCATGTTCCAGCGGCCGGTGGAGTGTTCCTCCAGCATGACTTCCCTGCGGCCAGCTTCCTACAAGCACCCTTTGGACCGGGAAACCGTGGAGGAGGCTCTGCGGGTGGCACCTCGGGTAGTGATCAAGGAGCGCTTCCGGGAAGTATTGGAAAACCTGGGTGCCCAGGAAATCCAGGGCGGCCGCTACAGCAAGGTAAAATACGGAATTGTCAGGAGGAATCATGGAAACTAAACCCAAGGTGATTGTTATCACCGGCCCTACGGCTACCGGCAAAAGCCACTGTGGCATCCGTTTAGCCCAGGAGCTGGATGGAGAAATCATTTCCGGGGATTCCATGTGCGTTTTCCACCGGATGAATGTAGCTACGGCTAAGCCTACGCCGGAAGAACTGGCCCTGGTGCCCCACCATCTTATTGATATTTTGGAACCCAATGAAAAATATTCGGTGGTGGATTTTCAGCAGCAGGCCGATGCCCTGATTAGAGATTGCCAGGCCAGGGGCAAGATGCCCATTATTGTAGGGGGAACTGGGCTCTACATCAAGGCACTGCTGGAGAAGTACGAATTTTCTTCGGTGGATGAATCTGCCAAGCTACGCCGGGAATTAGAGGAGTTTGCCGAACATAACGGCAATGCAGCCCTTTACCAGCGCTTAAAAGAACTTGATCCACAAGCCGCTGCACAATTGAAGATTAACGACAGAAGGCGTATAATAAGAAGTGTAGAAACCATACTGGGCGGAGACAGGGTTTCGGTGGAAAGGGCCCCGGAAAGCCCCTATGAAGCCGCTGTCTATGGCTTGATTATGCCCAGGGAAATTTTGTACCAGCGGATTAACCGCCGGGTTGACATCATGGTGGAACAGGGTTTGTTTGAGGAAACCAAGGCACTTCTGGAGGAAGGCGTCGAGGGGGATGCCCAATCTATGAAGAGCATTGGCTACAGACAGGTCCTGCGCTATTTTGATGGGGAGTGGAGCAGGCAGGAATGCATTGACAAAATCAAGCAGGCCACCCGCAACTTTGCCAAACGGCAGATTACCTGGTACAAGAAAATGCCCTATATCCATTGGTTTGAACTGACAGAACCACCCTGTTATGAGGCTTGCATCAAAGAAATGATGGAGGACTTGCACCAAAAGAACTTTTACTAAGGGGAGTAAAGAATTATGACAACAACCACCAGCAAACCGCTAAATTTACAGGACAGCTTTTTGAACAAAGTCAGAAGTGAGAAACGGTCCATTGTGATCTATCTGCTGAACGGCTTTCAAGTAAGAGGAAAAGTATGGGGATTTGACAACTTTACTGTCATCATGGAGTCCGAGGGAAAACAGCAGCTGATCTATAAGCACGCTATTTCTACCATCGCACCCTTGGAGGCAGAACCTGTCTTAGTCCTAAAAAAAAGAAATGATTAGGGTGACACTAAAAAACAAGCTGGAAAAAGAGATCGAAACCTTTCTGGACTATCTGACCGTAGAGTTGGGGCTCTCGGTAAATACCAGAGAGTCCTACGGCAGAGATTTGCGCCTGTTTGCAACCTGGACCAAGAAAAGCCTCTCGGAAATTACCCGGGATGATATCGTCCAATATTTGCAGGTGCTGAAAGCTGAAAACTATGCAGCTACTTCTTCCGCCCGGAAACTGGCCGCCCTGAAGTCGTTTTTCCGTTTTATGGTAACGGAAGGCTACATCAAGGATGACCCGTCGGAAGTGGTAGAGGCTGGCAGCCGCGGTATGTTGCTGCCCAAGGTCCTGAGCCTGGACGAAGTAAAGCGTTTGTTTGCCCAGCCCAACCTGAGCCAAAACGAGGGCTTTCGGGACCGGACCATGCTGGAGGTCATGTACGCCACCGGCATGCGGGTCACAGAATTGCTGAGCCTGACGGTCTCCAGCGTAAATCTGCAGACCCATTACGTCATTGCCTATGGCAAGGGCTCTAAGGAACGGCTTATTCCTTTGGGGAAATATGCTGTGTCCTATTTGGAAGAGTACATCAACCGGGTGCGTCCTCATTTTCTGAAGGCGGGCCGGGAATGTGATCTGCTGTTTCTGACGGTGCGGGGTACCGGCATGACGCGGCAGCGTTTCTGGCAGATCATCAAAACCTACGGGCAGCAGGCTGGCATCAACAAGTCCCTGACGCCCCATATCCTGCGCCACTCCTTTGCCACCCATATGCTGGACAACGGAGCGGATCTGCGTACGGTGCAGGAACTTCTGGGACATGCGGATATTTCCACTACCCAGATTTATACCCATTTGACCAACAACCGCCTGAAGGCTGTGTACGACAAGGCACACCCCAGAGCGTAAAGGACAGATTATGAAAAAAAGAGCCACCAGAAGAAGCCAGCGGGGGAAACGGGGTCCCTTCCGCTGGCTGCTGGGACTGGCCGTATGTGCCGTCCTGGTGGGAATGGTGTATGCAGCCACAGGGCGAGGAACGGAGACGGTTCCTGGCTCTGCGGCCAAAACCATTACCGATACCGTGAAAAAGAATCTGCACCCGTCAGAGAAAACCCCGGAAACCAAAACCGAAAAACCACCGGCCAAGAAGACGGAGCCCCAGCAAAAGGCTTCGCCTTCTTCCGCTACAAGGGAGGAAGGTCCCCTGGCAGCGCTGTCCGGTCAAAAATATCACGGGAAACTGGCCGTCATTATCGACGACTGCGGCTACGCCCTGGATCCGGTACGGACCCTGACCAGCCTGCCTTTTCCGTTTAGTTATGCCGTGATTCCCTTTAAACCCAACAGCAGTGAGGCCCTGTCCATCATTAAGGGCAGCGGGCACATTGCCATGCTGCACCTGCCCATGGAACCTGTCAGCGGCGGCAGTTCTGAGACCCGGGCTGTACGGGTGGGGATGACCGCTGAACAAATCCAAAATTATACCCGCGAAGCCATCGACAGCCTGCCAGGAATCCAGGGGGTCAACAACCACCAGGGTTCCAAAGCCACCTCCGATGGGCCTACCATTCGGGCGGCGCTGAAGGTTATTGGCGGGGACGGCCTGTTCTTTGTGGACAGCCGGACCATCAGTACTTCGGTGGCAGAAAAAATTGCCCGGCAGGAAGGGATTCTTACGGGGCATAATAGTATGTTCCTGGATAACAGCAGCGATATTGCGGCCATTCAGGAGCGAATTGCGGAAGCCATCAAAGACGCGGACCGCTACGGAGCCATGATTGTCATCTGCCACGCCCGCCCCAACACGGCGGAGGCCTGGCGGCGCAGCGAAGCCGCAGTAAAGACTTCCGGCATTACCCTGGTCCCGGTAACGGACCTTTTGCAATAGGAGGAATCTGCAATGCTGAAAACGACCCTGCTCATGGGCTTTCTGACAGCCCTGATGCTTTTGATTGGTGATTATGTGGGAGGAACCAGCGGCATGACCTTTATGCTGGCTTTTTCCCTGTTGTCCAACGTACTGATGTATTGGTTCAGTGACAAAATGGTCATTGCCCAGTATCGGGCCAAACCGGTGGACGCCCAAAGTGCCCCCATGCTCTACGGCATTGTAGCCCGTTTGGCTGAGCGGGCTGGACTGCCCATGCCCAAAGTGTACGTGGTGGATACGGCTCTGCCCAACGCCTTTGCTACCGGCCGAAACCCGGAACACGCAGCGGTCTGCGTGACCACGGGCCTAATGGAAACCCTGGAACCCCGGGAAATCGCCGGCGTTCTGGGCCACGAAATGAGCCATGTCAAACACAACGATATCCTGATCAGCACCATTGCGGCCGGCATGGCCGGGGTGATTTCCCTGCTGGCCCGTTTTGCCTATTGGTTCGGCGGCAGCCGGGACGATGACCGGAGAAACCCGCTGGGGGCCATCCTGATTCTGGTGCTGACACCTTTGGCAGCAGCCATTATCCAACTGGCCATTTCCCGGACCCGGGAATATATGGCGGACCATACCGGGGGTGAGCTCTGCGGAGATCCTGACGCCCTGGCGGACGCCCTGGAAAAGATTGACGGCTACGCCCATATGCGTACCATGCCCCGGGCTACGGAAGCTACAGCCCATATGTTTATTATCTCGCCTTTTAGTGCCCGGGATGCCAAGGCCCTGTTCAGCACCCATCCGTCCACGGAGCAAAGAATCCAGCGGCTGCGGGCAGAAGCGGAAGAAATGAAACAAAAGGGCCAGATTGATCCCATTGTTTGAAAAGTACACCATTACAGAATCATTAAGAAAAAATTATAGGTGCAAATCTTCTGATAATTGCATTGAAATTTCATATGCAACATGATACAATAACCCTCAAGAGAAAGTCATGCAACTGGAGCGCTACATGATTTTCCAAAGAGGGTTTTTATTATTAGAGGGGGTATTATTTTATGGGACCTATGGTAATCAAATTATCCATGTTCCACACACTGGCTTTG
>ERZ791917.269-NODE-269-length-64728-cov-17.685201_pt1 | contig 64728 bp, 49 predicted proteins | sample MGYA00510138_ERZ791917 | MGnify/ENA primary metagenome ERZ791917 (study PRJEB30046, sample SAMN00792102) | human gut metagenome | study: EMG produced TPA metagenomics assembly of the A metagenome-wide association study of gut microbiota in type 2...
ATTATTAGGAACTGTCTACTTGACGGGGAGCACACCAAGCGTGAAGGAGGTGGGGACCGAAGGGCCTCGGAGGAAGTTTCATTTTTTCGCAGCCCCTTTTTTGATTTGGCTATACGTTTCATTCATACATGTTAAATTATGCATAAAAGAGATAATTTGATGTAAGAAATTGTTTGCAGGAAGTTCAAAAAGTTGCATATAAAAAGGTCTTAAACGGTGACAATGTAAGGAGATTTCACAATTCCGGAACAGAAAAACCGGGATTTGGCCAAGAAAAATCCGAACGTATCAGACAATTCATGAATAAAATAGATTAAATGATGAAGTAATAATATTGGTAATTTATAGAACTCATCGATATAATGTTCTTGTAAGGAACAGAGAATTAAATGGATTCATTAAATTCATAATTTCCAGACAATAATCTGTTTCATCATTCGGAGTGCCGCAGGGGAAAGCGGCAACACAAAAATTGCATAAGGAGAAGTGGAGAACAAGAGGATTTTAATAGAGAGAATTTTCAGACCATTCTAAATAGACTTTCTAGGAGGTAATGTAATGAAACGGAAGGTTTCTCTTGCGTATTTGACCATCCCCGGCGTGGAAGCTGTGGACCAGATTCGGATTGCTGCCGAAGCAGGCTATGACTTTGTCAGCCTGCGGACCATTCCCATGCATCAACCTGGTGAACCGGCCAATGAATTGGAAAAGGATCCTGCCCTGTTCAAGAAAATCCAGGAAACCTTAAAGGCTTACAACCTGAAGCCTCTGGACATTGAACTGGTACGCGTGAAGGAAGATTTGCCCAAGGATTACCGGGGCGCTTTTGAAAAGGCCGCCCAGCTGGGCGCCACCCAGGTACTGTGCAGCGTTTGGACGGAAGACAGAAACTTCGCCATCGATACGCTGGGCAGCTACTGTGAACAGGCCAAGGAATTCGGCCTGCAGATGGATTTGGAATTTCCGGCAATTTCCGGCCTGCGGAGCCTGAAAGATGTCATCGCCGTACAGGATGCCATCAAGGCCCCCAACCTGAAGCTGCTGATGGATATCCTGTATGTGTACTGGGATAACGAAACCCCGGAACTGATCAAGAATACGGATCCTTCCCGGTTTGGTTTGATCCACATGTGCGACTGCCCCAAGGATTACCTGTCCTACGAAAAAGTCGTCATCATGCGGGAAAAGAGAGAGTACCCGGGCCTGGGAGCTGCTCCCATTGCCCAGTACCTGGAAGCTTTCCCGGCGGAGCTGCCCTGCTCCATTGAGCTTCCCAACAAGGAATACATTGAGAAATACGGTGCTCTGGGCCATGCGAAAAACTGCCTGGAAAACCTGAAAAAATTATTTTAAAAATTACTTTTGAGGCTAAAGAAAGAAGGGAATGAAATGAACGTTGATATCAACACGAAATTCATTACGCTGTTAGGCGATCCTTTGGCACAATCCTTTGCCGCCAGAATGCAGAACAAAGCGTATGAAGCAGCCGGCATGAACATGGTGTATTTCTACACGGTGACCGGCAACGAACACCTGGGTGAAATCGTCAATGCCCTGCGCTATATGCCCTTTGCTGGGTTTGCCGTAACGAAACCCAACAAGATCAAGGTGCTGGAGTATCTGGATGAACTGGATCCCCTGTGCCAGAAGATGGGCTCCTGCAACACGGTTGTGAAGGAAGGCACCAAGCTCATCGGCCACAACACCGACGGCGTTGGTTTCTACACCGCCATCACGGAAGCCGGCGTAAAGGTTGACCAAAACGTATTCTTCTGCTTCGGCGGCGGCGGTGCCGGCCGGGCCATGTGCTCCATCCTGGCTTACCACGGCGCCCGGAAGATTTACATCACCGACCTGTTTGAAGACTGCGCCCGGTCCCTGGTAGATGACATCAACAAGAACTTCTCCACTATCGCCGAATTCGTTCCCCATGGTGATTTCTCCAAACTTGCAGCCTGCGATATTATCCTGAACGCCAGCGGCGTTGGTATGGGTCACAGCATTGGTGAAACCCCCATGCCCAAGGAATACATCAACAAAGGCCAAATCTTCTTTGATGCCTGCTACAACCCGGACAAAACCCAGTTTCTGCTAAACGCTGAAGAAGCTGGCTGCCAGATTATGAACGGCCTGATGATGTCCCTGTACCAGGGTACGGCCCAAATCGAACTGTGGACCGGCAAAAAGGCTCCTGTTGACGTAATGCGCAACGAACTCTTGACCATCCTGGCAGAACAGAATCAGAAATGATGCTTCTGCTCCTACACCAACCAAAGGAGGCTTATTAGAATGAAATTGCTTGATTGGCTGAATAAACATTTGGAAGAATCATTCATGGTCGTCATGCTGGTTCTCATTGCCTGCGTCAGCATGCTGCAGGTTATCGTTAGAAAGATTCCGGGGATGAGTTCCCTGACCTGGGCCGAGGAATTTTGCCGGTTCATGTGGATCTGGAGCGTATTCATCTCCCTGCCCTATACCATCCTCAATGAGAATATGCTGCGGGTGGGCGTATTGAAAGATATGCTGCCGGACAAGGTAAAGAAAGTAGTCAACATTGTAGTAGACGTTGTTACCATGGCCTGCATGTTCTACCTGGGCTACTATTCCATCGAAGTGTATGACAACATCGCCAGAAGTCATGAAATTTCTCCGGCAATGCAATGGCCTATGTCTTTTGTATATTTCTTCATGATTATCGGCTTCTTCCTGGGTGGTGTGCGCGGCATCCAAGTCATCGTCCGTCATATTCAGCACTTCGGTGACAGAGAACTGACCACCATTGAACAAACCATGGCAGACGCCAAGAAAGAAACTGAACTGGCACAGGAAGGAGATGTGAAGTAATGGCTGCAGTACTTGTATTCGCGGTATTCCTGATTGGAATTGCACTTTCCATTCCCATCGGGGTCAGCATGATCCTGGGCTCCGTTGCCCCTATTGAATTGATGCATAAAGGCGGCTCTATTGTACAGCTGCTGAACAACACCTTCTCCGGCGCCAACTCCACCCCTATCCTGGCTGTTCCCCTGTTCATCCTGGGCGGCGTTATCATGGCCAAGGGCGGTATTTCCCGGAAACTGTTCAACTTCTTCGCTTACTTTGCCGGCCGGTTTACCGGCGGCCTGCCCTGCGCAGTAATCCTGACCTGCCTGTTCTACGGTGCCATCTCCGGTTCCGGTCCTGCTACCACCGCCGCTGTAGGCGCTATGTGCGTACCGTTCCTGACGGACTTGGGCTATGACAAAACCTGGAGCGCTGGCCTGATTGCTGTTGCCGGCGGCTTGGGCGTAATCATCCCGCCTTCCATTCCTTTCGTACTGTACTCCCTGGCAACGGGCGTATCCACTGGTGACCTGTTCCTGGGCGGTGTATTCCCCGGCATCCTGATTGGTGTTGCCCTGATGGTTTATGCTGTGTACTACTGTGTGAAGAAAGGCGAAGACAAAGACAAGATCAAAGAAAGAATGAGCGAATTGTCTTCCCAAGGTCTGGTTAACCTGTTCAAAGACAGCTTCTGGGCTCTGCTGTGCCCTGTAATCGTACTGGGCGGTATCTACACCGGCTTCACCACTCCTACCGAGGCTGCTACCTTATCCGTATTCTACGCCATCCTGGTTTCCCTGTTCATCTACAAATCCATGAAGTTCAGCGAATTGCTGCCCATGCTGTGTGAATCCGTTAAGACCTACGGCGGCCTGGCCTTCGTACTGGCCTTTGCTACCGCCTTCGGCCGCGTACTGTCCCTGACCCGCGCCACCAAAGTGGTGGAAAGCTTCATCCTGGGCAACTTCACTTCCGCCTTCTCCGTACTGACCGTACTGACCATCATCTTCTTCCTGCTGGGTATGGTTATGGATACCGGCCCGGCCATCATCATCCTGGCTCCCATCCTGTTGCCTGCCTGCGTAAAACTGGGTGTAGATCCGGTTCACCTGGGCGTAGTACTGGTATGCTGCCTGTCCATCGGCCTGGCAACGCCTCCCTTTGGGTTGGACTTGTTCGTAGCCGGGAACATAGCGGAGAAACAGCCAATGGATGTAGCCAAGAAGGCTTTCCCCTTCATTGTTTCCTTCACCATTGCCCTGTTCATGATTGTGTATATCCCCTGGCTGTCCACCTATCTGCCGGGACTGCTGAAATAAACCTGGTGTTTTCGGGCAGGACCTGCTTCTGCCCGAACCTATAGATTCATCATCTTAAGGAGGTATTCGTATGAAAAAATCCATGAGAAAGCTCGCAAGTGCAGTATTGGCCGGTTTGATGGTAGCTTCCCTGACCGCCTGCGGCGGCGGTGACGACGCCAAGAAAGACACCAAATCCGCCGGCAAGGGTGACTTTGCCAATTTGAAGGAAGTGGAACTGATTGGTGCCGATACGTCTGCTAAAGACGCCATCGCCCAAAAATTCGGCGAAGCAGTTGCCAAGAACGTAGCTGATATCACCGGCGGCAAGCTGAAAATCGACTACCATCCCAATGGGGAACTGGGCGACGACGAAGATCTGATCCGGCAGCTGAAATCCAACGATATCCAGATCGTGGTTTGCCAGATGGCTCCTTTGACCGCTGTAATTCCGGAAACCGCTGTATTCGACCTGCCCATGTCCTTTGCTAAATATAAAGGCGATGCCATTGACAAGGTCCTGAACGGCAATGGGGAATTCAACAAGAAACTGTCCGCTGCCTATGATAAGGCCGGCCTGCATTACCTGGGCATCCTGCAAAATGGTACCTTCCGTCTGACCACGGCCAACCGGGATCTGAAGACTGTGGACGACTACAAAGGCCTGAAGATTCGTACCATGAGCAACAAGAACCACATGGACTTCTGGTCCGCCCTGGGTGCTAACCCCACTCCTTTGGCTTTCTCTGAACTGTACTTTGCTCTGCAGAGCGGTACCGTAGATGCTGAAGAAAACGCCAGCGATACCATCGTAAACTCCAACTTCAACGAAGTACAAAAGTACTTGGCTGATACCAACCATATCCTGTACGCCAACCAAATGGCCATCAACAAGAAAGCCTATGACAGCCTGGATCCTGCCTACCAGAAAGCCCTGAACCAAGCTGTTAAACAAGCCATGGATGAACTGCGTCCGACCCTGGAAAAGGTTGACAAGGACAACAAGGACATCCTGAAGAAGAGAGGCATGACCGAGATTACCTATGATAAGTCCTTCTTCGATCAGGTTCTGAACAACGAAGGCGTAAAAGCCCTGTACAAGAAAATCGACGACCAAATCGGCGGCCTGGGCACTACGCTGATGAAAGAACTGGATGCTGCCAGCAAATAAGTTGGGTTTGTAAGTCAGTAAGAATGAATACTCGTTTCCTTCCCTCTTCTATTTCGGGTACAATAGAACCAGACGTACTATGAAGCAATGTGGAAGGAAGAGGGGGAAACGCTTATGCAGCTGCAATGGTTGTACTATTTCGTAACAATCGCAGAACTGGAACACTACACCAGGGCTGCAGAAAAACTAAAGATTAGCCAATCCAACCTGAGCCATGCCATCAAAAGCATGGAACGGGAACTGGGCGCGGAACTGTTTGAACGGCAGGGACGGAATGTAAAACTCAACAAGTATGGCAAGCTGTTCCTGCCCTACGCCCAGAAATCTTTGAATACCCTGGAAGCAGGGGAAAACGCTCTCAAAGAATACATCGATCCCAACTCCGGGACCATCATCATTGGCGGTTTCTATTCTATCGAAGCTTTTACCACGGATCTGATGATCCGCTACCACAGTGAAACCAACCGCCTGGGCGTACAATTCCAGTATTCCTCGGAAGGCTGGTTCAATCTACAAAAGCATCTATTGGATGGATCCATGGATCTGATCCTATGTACCAAGGTGAATTCGCCCCGGGTCGGGTCGTACTATATCGGCTCCCATCCCCTGGTGGCGTTGGTATCCGAACAACATCGGTTTGCCCAGCGGTCCAGCCTGAAGCTGGAAGATTTCCAAGGAGAGAACTTCATTTCCTTTGACTCCTCCGGGCAGATCAGCAGCAGAATGAAGGAAATTTTTGAGCAGAAACACCTGCACGTGAATATTGTCACAGAAACTCCCAACGACGTAATCATCTACGGCCTGGTGGCAGCGGGGCACGGCATTGCCGTGGTTCCCTATCCTTTAAGCGGAGCGCCCTACGGCACCAAGGTGATTCCCATTGCCGACGAGGCCATGACGGACCGGCCCCTGTACCTGCAATGGAACAAGGACCGGTACATTCCCCCGGCAGCGGAGTTTTTCAAGAACTATATCATGCGCAGCGGCGACGTATTAAACCAATATTTCGTTCGTCACGGCATCAGCTTTACCGCTGATGCAGACCAGATGAACAATCGGGAGGACCCTACATTATGACCAAGAAATTGATTGCAGATTTGATGGTTGACTATTTGGAAAGACGGGATGTGAAATACGTATTCGGTCTGTGCGGCCATACGGTTATCGCCATGCTGGATGCCCTGTCCCGCAGCAAGAAAGTAAAATACATTTCCAACCGGCACGAATCGGTGGCTTCCACCGCAGCTGACGGCTACGCCCGGGTAACCCATAAGGCTTCCGTCTGCATGTGCCACCTTGGACCTGGGCTGACCAACGTCCTGACCGGCGTGGCCAACGCTGCTTTTGACTCCATTCCTATGGTTGTTATCGCTGGCGATGTGCCCAGCTACTACTTCGGCAAACATCCCCATCAGGAAGTCAATATGCACGAAGATGGCAGCCAGTACAAGATTCTGGAACCGGTAGTCAAGAGAGCTTGGCGGGTGGACGATCCTGAATCCATGGCTGACATTATGGACAAGGCCTTCCGTCTGGCAGAATCCGGCCGTCCTGGCCCTGTACTGATTGACGTTCCCATGAACATCTTCTCCGAAAAAGTAGAAGATTACCTGTGGGATCGGACCTACAAAGACAGCCACGTGACCATGAAACCGGCCCTGGATCCGGCTGCAGCCAAAGCCATTGCTGAAAAACTGGTAAAAGCAGAACATCCTGTAATGCATGCCGGCGGCGGTATCCTTTTGGCCCAAGCTTCCGATGAGCTGGCTGAACTGGCCGAATTGCTGGATATCCCCGTTTCCCGTACCCTGATGGGCCAAGGCTGCATCAGCGACAACCATCCTCTGATGATTGGCCAGACTGGTTTCTGGGGCATGGAATTCACCCATTCCCTGACCACCCAGGCTGACGTTATCCTGGGCCTGGGCACCCGCTTTGCCGAAGCTGACAGCTCCAGCTGGTACAAGGGCGTAACCTTTGATCCGGAAAAGACCGAATTCCTGCAAATCGATATCGATCCTACCGAAATCGGCCGTAACTATCCTGTAGCCATTGGCGCCGTAGGCGACCTGAAACTGGGCCTGCAGCAGATCATTGACGAAGTAAAGAAAATCTGCCCCGAAGGCAAGAGCCATCCCGAACTGCGGAAAGCCATTGCTGAAGCCAAGGCGGAATTCAAGAAGAGCAACGAAGCCATTTCCAACGATAGCCGTTTCCCCATGACCCCGCAGCGGATCCTGAAGGATGTAAAGGCCGTTGTTCCCGAAGATGCACATATCTTCACCGATGTGGGCTGGAACAAGAATGGTGTAGCACAGCAATATGATATTACCGTTCCCGGCAGCATCCATCACTCCTCCGGTCTGGCTACCATGGGCTTTGGTGCTTCCGCTGTACTGGGCGGCAAACTGGGTGCTCCTGACAAGGTCTGCATCACCCTGACCGGTGACGGCGGCTTCGGCGTGAACCCCACCTGCCTGGCTACCGCTGTGGAACAAGATATCCCTGTAACCTGGGTAGTAATGAACAACTCTGCTTTCGGTACCATTGCTGGTCTGGAAAATGCCAACTACGGCACCAAGTTTGGTACGGTATTCAAGACTCCGGACGGTGAAACCTACAGCCCCAGCTGGGCTGGCGTAGCCAAAGCCTATGGCGTGGAATCTATCTGCGTACACAGCGCTGAAGAATTCAAACCGGCCATGGAAGCTGCCATGAAAGCCAACGCTGAAGGCAGACCCTTCCTGGTAGAAGCTCCTATGGAAAACATTGTAGTTCCTACTCCTGGCTGCTGGAACATCAATGATATCTATAGCCCCAACAAGCTGGTTGAAGACGGCAAACTGGTGAAAGACGAAAACGGTGAGTTTGTAGCTCCCAACCACGCAAAGTCCCACAAAGCAAAATAATATGATAAAGGCAAATACCCTGTTCCGTTTTCAACCAGAACAGGGTATTTGTGAATGGAGAGAAGTAAAGAACCATCAACTGTACAGAAAGAAGGGTTTCCTATGGAAAAAATGACCACGAAACTGCGTCGTCTGTTGAAGGAAAAAGATTATCTGGTAGCCCCCTGCGCCTACGATGCTTTAAGCGCCCGGGCCATTGAAGTGGCCGGCTTTGATGTGTGCGGCACCACCGGCTACGGCATGCACGGCGTCGTCCTGGCTCAGCCGGACAGCGGCCTGCTGGCCCTGAATGAATCCGTGGATATCTTGAGCAAAATGGCCGATGCCGTCAATATCCCCATTATCTGCGATGCAGAAGGCGGCTACGGCAATGCCCTGAACGTAGTACGTACCGTCAAGGAATATGAAAAGACCGGGGTTGCCGGCTTCTTTATTGAAGACCAGCAGCAGCCGCCCAACTGCCCCTTTATCAGCGATACCCAGCTGATCAGCACCAACGAAATGGTGGGCAAGATTGAGGCTGCGGTAGAAACCCGGAAAGATCCGGATCTGCTGATCATTGCCAGAACCGATGCTCCCTACGAAGAAGCTGTAGAACGGGCCAACGCCTATCTGGACGCCGGCGCTGACATGGTCAAGATTCTGCCGAAATCCCGGGAAGAACTGATTGCCCTGCCGGAAAAGGTCCATGGTCCCATCCATCTGGGCTTCTTCCCCAACCAGGATTTCTTCAAGGGCTTCAGCAGTGAAGACTGCGGCAAGAAACTGGGCTACAAGATCATTACCTTCCCCTTCAGCGTCCTGTTTGCTCAGGTAGCAGCTGAACTGCGGGTACTGGAATATATCAAACAGCATGGCAGCGATGCTGGCTACGATGGCGACATGATCGACTTCAACACCTACATCAAACTGGTGCACGTAGATGAACTGCGGGAATTGGGCGCCAAATATTTGAAGGAATAGACCACCAGGAGGACGAATAGCATTATGGGATTAAACGTAGTCAAAAAAGTACGTATCTGTGAAGTAGGTCTGCGGGATGGCCTGCAAAATGAAAAGACCCTGCTCACCACCGAGCAGAAGCTGGATTTGCTGCAAAAATTGACGGACGCCGGATTCCCGGTGATTGAAGTGGGCAGCTTTGTCAGCCCCAAGGCCGTACCCCAGGTAGCCAATACCGACGAAGTGTTCCAGAACTTCAAGCAAAAAGAAGGAGTGGAATACCGGGCCCTCATTGCCAACCTGAGAGGCGTGGAACGGGCCATTGCCTGCGGCTGCAAAAAGGTGAAATTGAATGTTTCCGCTTCTGTGGCCCACAACCTGGCCAATCTGAACTGCACTCCGGCTGAAAGCGTTGCCCGCTTTGCCGCCTGCGTGGAACGGGCCAAGGAAGCCGGCATCGGCATTTCCGGTTCCATTTCCATGGCCTTTGGTTCTCCCTGGGATAAGGAAATCCCCGTTTCTACCGTGAAAGAAATCGTAGAAGCCTACATGGGTGTGGGCATTACGGAAATCAGCCTGTCCGATGCTTCCGGCATGGCCTTCCCTTCCCAGGTGTACGATATGGGTACGGAAATGAAGAAATCCTATCCGGAGGTTTCCTGGTGGATGCACTTCCATAACACCCGGGGCCTGGGTATGAGCAACATCCTGGCTGCTATGGAAGCAGGCTTTGACCAGTTTGATTCCAGCTTTGCCGGTGTAGGGGGCTGCCCCTTCGTTCCCGGTGCTGCCGGCAACGTAGCCACTGAAGATGTAGTGCATATGCTGGATGAAATGAAAGTGGATACCGGCATTGACCTGGATAAGGTTATGGCCATCAGCCGGGACGTGGTGAAAATGGTGGGCCATGAAACCGACAGCTATTTGCTGCGTGCCGGAAAAGCCAGCGACCTGATTCTGGATATTCCTAAAAAACAAGCTAAGAATCATACCTTAATCGATAAAAAATAAGAAGAAAATAAAAAGCTGTTTCTGTTCCTAAGAGAACGGGAATGGGCGATGCGGAGGCCATGCCATGAACAGTGTACAGATCCTAACCGTTATTTTTGATATTTTCTGCCCCCTGGCCACAGGGTATATCCTGCGGAAGAAAGGGTGGATGTCTCAGAAAGCGTGCAATGCTCTGATGCTGTTTAACGTAGTGGCGCTGATCACGGTGATGAACCTGATGAGCTTCTGGATCCTGCCCATTTCCCGTTCTTTCATTTTGCTGCCTATTTTAAGCGTGGTGATGGCCCTACTCTCCGTAGGGCTTGCCGTGTTTGTTTTTGGGCGGTCACTTTCTGACCCCTTGGAAAAGGGGTCTTTTGCTGTCTCCGCCATGCTGTCCAATATTGGAACCCTGGGGGGTATCTGCGCTTTCATTGCCTACGGGGAAATCAGCTTTGCCTATGTGCAGCTGTTTGCCGTGCCCCAGAATGTGCTGATGGTGATTCTGGCCTTCCCATTGGCCCAGTATTATTACGCAAAAAAATTGGAGTCCGCAGCGGGACTCCATTGGGAGATCAGCATCAAAGATATGTTCTTTACGAAAAAGCAGCTGGGGGTATTGGGGATGCTCATTGGCCTGGGCCTGCAGCTGGCAGGGGTGGAACGGCCGCCGGTGGTGGCCAATTTCTTCCACTATCTGGTGCACATCCAGGCTTGGATCGCCTTTACCCCGGTGGGCTACACCATTGATTTCAGCAAGGCCTCCAAGTACTACAAGAAGGTGCTGAGCATCCTGCCCCTGCGTTTTCTTATTGTGCCCCTGGTGGTGTACCTGATTGCCCGGCCCTTTATTCACGACCAGCGGCTGTTGGGGACCATCCTTATCGCAGCGGCTACTCCCACCGCCATCAACTCGGTAATCACCGCCCAGTTGTTTGGGCTGGACGTGGACCTGTCGGTGGCTTCGTTTCTGGAGACGACCGTAGTCTACGTGCTGGTGGCGTTTCCGCTGTTCTACCTGTACATCAGTTACGGCGGGCAGCTGTAATCATTCGGCACTGCCCCGGAAACCGTAGTTTTCCAGGATAAAGTCCCGGGCCAGGGTGGTCGCCGGGGTAAGGGGACGGGTATTGTTCCACACCAGGTACACGTTCCGGATAAAGTCCGTGTTCTGCTCCGCAATGGGCAGGGCCACCACCCGGGCGGTTTTGATGCCGGGAATTTCCGGCAGGATGCCCAGGCCGAATTTCAGGTCGATGTACTGAAGGGCTGCGTTGCACTCCTGGACCTCAAAGACAATCTTGGGAACAATCTGGTGTCGGCTGTAGGCCCGGTCCAGCTGGTCCCGCAGGTTGCTGCCTTTGTCCAGGCTGATGATGGGCTCCTTGGCAAAATCCTCAAAAGTTACGTAGGACCGTTTGGCCAGGGGATGCTCCAAGGGAACCACCAGGTACAGGGGCTGTTTTAAAATCAGCTGGGAATCCACCCCCGGCCCCCGGTGGGTGGAAAAGCCCAGATCCAGTTTCCCTTCCTTGACCTGGGAATAGATCTGGTAGGATGTACCTTCTGAAAATTGAAAATGCGTCTGCCGGTGGGACAGGTCCTGGTAAAAGGACTCCATCATGGAAGGAATCAGGGAGGAGGAAATGGAATGGAAGTAGCCCAAACGGACCACGTATTCCGCTTCCCCCTTCATTTCTTTTAGGGTGGTTTTTCCCTGGTCCAGGGACTGGAGGGCCTTCTGCACATAGGGCAGGAAGCGCTGGCCGTAGGGGGTCAGGGTAATATGACGCTTTTCCCGGACAAAAAGCTGAACGTCCAGTTCCTTTTCCAGTTCATTGATGGCGTAGGAAAGGCTGGGCTGGGAAATATGGAGCTCTTGGGCTGCGCGGGTATAGTGAAGTACCCGGGCCAGGGTGTCAAAGTAAAGCAATTGCAGTAATGTCATGGGATACCTCCTGTGATACTTCTTCATTGTATCATGGGAAAGGAAAAAATTATAGAAGCTTTCTATGGAAAAATAACAGTGTTTTCTATCAATCGGGCCGCTTGCCGGCCCCAAAGGGAGATGGAAGTATGGAAAAAGAATTGCAGCCTGTGGTCATTGGCACCGTAGGAGCGGGGTATGCTGTCCGGCTTCACGGCAATGGATATAAAAAGTCCGGGGGCGTACCCTTCCGGCTAAAGACCATCTGTGATACTGTGCCGGAGCTGGCCCTAAAGGTCCAGGCAGAATTTGGCTACGAACAGGTGGAAACTTCCTACGAAAAAATGCTGGAGGATCCGGAAATCACTGTGGTGGATATTGTAACGCCGCCTCTGCTGCACATTCCCATGGCCATTCAGGCCATTCAGGCCGGCAAGCACGTCATCTGCGAAAAGCCCCTGACCGGGTATTTTGGCAAGCCTGGGGAAGAACGGGTGGGGGATACCCCCAAACAGGTCATGTATGAGCAGGTGCTGGCCGAAATGGAGAAATTGGGGCAGGTGCTCCGGCAGTCGGACCGGAAATTCATGTACGCGGAAAACTTCCTCTATGCCCCGGCCGTCCGGAAGGCCGCAGAGGTGGTCCGGGCCAAAAAGTCCAAAATCCTCTTTATGAAAGGGGAGGAGAGCCTGAGCGGCTCCAGCTCCGCCTTGTCCAGCCAGTGGAGCAAGGTGGGCGGCGGCACCCTGATCCGTACCGGTACCCACCCCTTAAGCGGCATGCTATGGCTCAAGCAGCAGGAGGCAGCCGCCCGGGGCGAAACCATTACGGTCCAAAGCGTTTCTGCCGATGTGGGTCAAACCACCCGCTGCCTGAATGCCTATGAGCACCGGCACATCCGGGCCAATCCCCTGGACGTGGAGGATTACGCCGCTGTAACGGTGACCTTCTCCGATGGTACCAAATGCCTGACCATTGCCAGCGATACGGTGCTGGGGGGCACCAAAAACTATATTGAGGTTTACGCCAACGATGCGGCCCTTGTCTGCAACCTGACGCCTACGGATCTGATGAATACGTATTTCCTGGACCAGGATGGGATGCAGGACGTGTACATCAGCGAAATGCTGCCCCAGGCCATTGGCTGGAACAAGGCCTTTGTCAGCGATGAAGTGATCCGGGGCTACGCCGATGAACTGACCCGATTCCTGAAGGCAGTGGCCTATGATTGGGATACGTCGGAAGATTTTGCCGTAGCCCGTGAAACCATGAAAGTAATCTATGCTGCGTACCTATCGGCAGAATCAGGGAAAAGAGTCGATTTATAGATTGTATCTATAAATAAAACTATAGAAAGACTCTATCATAAAGCAATAAATCTTGTATTAGATTAATCAGTCAATTCAAAGTATAATGAACTCAACGAAACGGAATAATTAGAAGATTCCGTGTGAAGAATGCAAAGGAGAGATAATAATGGCAAGAGAAGTAACTCCCGAAGAAATTGCTGTCTGTGAAGAGAAAATTGCCCGTGCTCATGCAGCACAAAAGATTCTGGAAACCTATGATCAAAAACGTATTGATAGACTGTGCCAAGCTGTAGCAGCCGCTGTATGCGACCTGAAGGTTTGGGGCAAGATCTGCGACGAAGCCGTTGACGAAACCCGTCTGGGCGACAAAGTCTCCAAGAGAAACAAGAGAAACAAAATCAAATTGATCCTGAGAGATTGCCTGCGCAACCCCAGCATCGGTGTAGTAGAAACCATTCCTGAAAAAGGCATTGTGAAATATGCAAAACCCGTTGGCGTAATCGTTTCCCTGGTTCCGACCACCAACCCCTGCCTGACTCCTGCTGGCCAGATTCTGTTTGCTATCAAATGCAGAGACACTGTTGTCTTCTCTCCGCATCCCAGAGCTAAGAACATCACCAACAAGACCATCAACCTGATCCGTGACACCCTGGTTCGTGAAGGCGCTCCTGCCGACATCATCCAAGGCGTTGAAAAACCCAGCATTGCCCTGTCTTCCGAACTGATGAAACGGGCTGACCTGATCATCGCTACCGGCGGACGGCCCATGGTTAAGGCTGCTTACAGCCAGGGCGTTCCTGCCTATGGTTCTGGCGCCGGCAACGCTACCGTTATCATTGATAACACCTGCAACACTCCGGAACGTCAAAAAGAAGCTGCTGCCAACACCCGGATTTCCAAGACTTCCGACTTTGGTTCTGGCTGCTCCTGCGACGGCAACCTGGTTATTTCTGAAGAAGTTTACGATGGCTTCGTAAAAGCCCTGGTTGAAGAAGGCGCTTACCTGGCCAACGAAGAAGAAGCTGAAAAGATTAAAAAGGTTATGTGGGATGAAACCGGCCACCGTCTGCCTGACACCGTTGCCGTTAGCCCGCAAGCCCTGGCTGAAGCTGCTGGCTTCACCATCCCTGCTGACCGTAAATTCATCGCTGTAACTGGCGGCGGCATCGAACATATCGGCAAACAATTCTTCTTCTCCAGCGAAAAACTGACCACCCTGCTGACCCTGTTCAAATACAAAGGCGAATTCGAAAACGCTCTGGATATGATGAGAGCTATCTTCGAAGTAGGCGGCAAAGGCCACTCCTGCGGCATCTACTCCTTCGATGATGACCATATCGATCGTCTGGGCAAAGCAGCTCCTGTTTCCCGTATCATGGTTCGTCAACCTAACAACAGAGGCAACTCTGGTTCCGCTTGGAACGGCATGCCTCCGACCTCTTCCATGGGCTGCGGCACCTGGGGCGGCAACATTGTTTCCGAGAACATCTCCCTGAAACATTACATGAACACCACTTGGGTATCCCGTCCTCTGGAATACGATATGCCTTCCAACGAAGAACTGTTCGGTGACTTCTTCAAACCGGGCATGGACGAAGAATAATCCAGCTTGACCATTTTCTTGGCACCATTTGCGAATTACTCATATTGAATCCTCTTATAGATAAGAAGGATGTGCGGCTTTTCCCCTCTAATGGCCGCGCATCCTTCTTTCTTTACAGGAAAAGTTAACCTGTAATAAATGGTGCAATTGTTTACAAAAATTTAAAATTTGTGGCAAGAATGTTTGACAGCAGTAACTTTGGGTGGTATACTTTTAGTCACTTATAGCAAACCAGTAGGATAGTAGCATGGAAAGAGGTAAGCCAAATGAGCGAAGTAGTAAAGGTAAAGAATGTACGTATCGGCGAAGGAATGCCCAAGATTGCCATCCCCATTTCGGACAGCGATTACGCAGGGGTGCGGAAATCCGTGAATCTAATCATGAATTCCCCCTGTGACCTGATTGAATGGAGAGCAGATTTCTTCAACAATGTAACGGATCCGGAAGTTCGGATTAAACCCATGACCCTGTTCCGGGACCAGTTGTGGAACCTGCCGCTGCTCTTCACCGTCCGCACGGACGTAGAAGGCGGCATGATGGAAATCGATACCCAGGACTATGTGGATCTGCTCCTGGCGGTTATTGACAGCGGCCTGATTGATCTGGTGGACGTGGAACTGTCCCGGGGCGAAAAAGCCATGAAGACCATTGTAGAGGCGGCCCACGAAGCCGGCGTCAAGGTGGTTGGCTCCCGGCACAATTTCAAGAGTACCCCGGACAAGGACATCATCGTCCGGAACCTGTGCAAGATGCAGGACCTGGGCTGTGACATTGCCAAATTCGCCGTGATGCCCCAGTCGGAACGGGATGTGCTGACCCTGTTGGATGCCACCCTGACCATGAAGGAAGAACACGATGAAACGCCGGTGATTACCATGTCCATGGGGCACAAGGGCGTCATCAGCAGGATCTGCGGCGAAGCCTTCGGTTCCTGCATTACCTTCGGCACTGCCGGCAAAGCTTCGGCACCGGGACAGCTGCCAGCCAACGGCCTGTCCATATTCTTAAAGAGCCTGGCCTAAAAGCGTACAGGTGTGGTGAGAACTGCACCTGTTTTTTTATGGGCTAAAGGGGAAAACGGAGAAATTTGTCCGTTTATTTTTTCTTCAGCACCCAGCTTTGCAACAACTGGCAGCGGTCTTTTGGACCGCTGCTGAATTTTTTGTAAATACAGGATTGCTTTGCGGTATAATAGAAGGTGAACGAACCTGCCGGCGCGGCAGTCTAAAGAGGGGGCATACAGATGGATAAGAAACAACCCATTGGCGTAATCGATTCAGGAGTAGGGGGCTTGACGGTGCTGAAATGGCTCCGGGCAAAAATGCCCCACGAGGATTTTATCTTTATCGGGGATACGGCACGGACGCCCTATGGCAACCGGTCCCGGGAACAGATCATTGAATTTGTAGGGGATATGACCGCCTACCTGGACAAACGGCACATCAAGCAGCTGGTGGTGGCCTGCAACACCATTACGGTGCTGGGTAAGGACGTGATCCAAAACGGGTATGACTTTTCCGTTATCGGTATGGCCAAAGGCGCCCGGATGGTGAAAGGCGTAACCAAGAACAAACGGGTGGGCTTTGTGGCCACGGACTTTACGGTGTCCACCGGGGCCCATAAACGGGAAATCCAGGCCATGGACCCGGAAATCCAGGTGTTTGGGCAGGGCTGCCCTAAATTTGTGCCCCTGATTGAAGGGGAGAAATTTGGCACTCCGGAACTGGCCAGCGCCGTACAGGAATATGCCGACGACCTGAAGGCCCATGACGTGGATACGGTGCTCCTGGCCTGCACCCATTATCCCTTCGTCCGGGAAGAGCTGCAAAAGGCCCTGGGATCCCAGGTGACCATTCTGGACCCGGCAGAGCGGACCACCCAGGATGCCATCGAGGACCTGGCGGCCCGGGGACTGGCCCAGACGGAAGGCATCGGGGAAACGGAAATCTGCTTTACCGCCGATGTGGAACGGGGCCAGCGGCTGGCCCAGCGGGTCATGGACACAAACGGCTGCGTCTTCAAGCTGATTCAATTATGATAAAGCAAAAACAGGATGTATGACCCTGGTGGTCACACATCCTGTTTTTTTGCTTTCCCCAGAAGCGTTCCCCTGCCTGGGGGTTTTTGAGTTCCGGGCAATAAACCGGAAGATGAAATCCCGGATCACGTGGCTGGGGGTAGTGCCCTGCTGCCGGCAGAGCTCCCCAAACCGCCGGAGGGGCTCCTCCTCCATGCGCACCGACAGGCGTTTTTTCTTGAGGTATTTATCTTCTTCCCAATCTTCCATAGGCATCCATCCTTTCTGGTGGGCCCGGCGCCCCGGATTCCCCAATCCGGCTTTAGCCAGGCCCTACAGCTTCCCTTACTTTCAGTATAGCAGGGAGGGTGGGGTGAAATCCTCCCAGGTAAGTGTTTGGGGAAATTAATCCCCGGCGGCCACCTGGTAGGTTTCCCCGGTTTCCTCATCCCGGACCTCCAGGCTGCAATGCAGCCCCTCCAAAATCCGCAGCAGGGTTTCCAGATTGGGCTCCCGCTTCCGGTTCACGTACAGGGACAGGGAGTCCTTCCGGATGCCCGTCCGTTCCGCCAGGTCCCGCTGGTGCAGGCTGCGGTCTGCCAATTTTTCCTTGATGATCTCTGTAATATCCATAGGCTCCTCCTTTGCTGCCTCCTGCCAGGGCAGGGGGCAATCCTGCGTTTTTCCATACTTTCAGTATAGCAGGAAGGGTGGGGCGAAATCCTCCCAGAAAAGAGCCGTTTTGGGGCATAAAAAAACAGGTCTCCGTCTCCCTGGGGAGACCGGAAACCCGGCAGGTCCAAAAAAGGGTAAAAAAATGGAGCTACTGATAGGATTCGAACCTACGACCCTCTCATTACGAATGAGATGCTCTACCAACTGAGCTACAGTAGCATTCATGGAGAGTATTTTACCATGTTTTCCGCTTTTTTTCAAGGCCTGATCTGTATTTTTCGGGCGGCAAACGGAAGATTTTGGGAGCGTATAAAGTTAACCTGTTTTTTGCAATTTCCAGAAAATAGCGGTATAATCAAAAGCAAACAGAATAGAGAAGCCGGCGGTGAAAACCGCAGGGCAGGGGAGCTTGCAGGCAGAAATGCCGGACAGGCTGAGAGGAAGGTAGGCCCTTCGACCCGTGAACCTGATTTGGATAATGCCAACGTAGGGATGCAAACGAGCAAAACGGCAAGAGAAGTTACCCGGATTCAGGTGGCTTCTCTTTTTTGTTGTCCCAAAACAAGGAGGCCTTGGAAATGCGAATCAATGGAAAAGAAGAAAAGGCTGAGGGCCGGACCCTGCTGGCGTACCTTCGGGAGCGGCAGATCGACCTGGGCAACGTAGCCGTGGAACGAAACGGGGACATTGTGCCCAAAAGCCAGTATGCCTCGGTGCTGCTCCAGCCGGAAGACGTGCTGGAGATCGTGTCGTTTGTAGGCGGGGGCTGAGATGCTCAGCCAAAAAGAATGGTTTGACGCCCTGGAAAGCCGCCACGGAGCGGCGCGTCAGGCCAAATTCCGCCAGGGCCGGGTGGCCATTTGCGGGCTGGGGGGCCTAGGCTCCCGGGTAGCGGAGCTTTTGGTCCGGGCTGGGGTAGGACACCTACGGCTGGTGGACGACGACCGGGTGGAAGCCACCAATCTCAACCGGCAGCTGTATTTTATGGACCAGCTGGGCCAGTACAAGGCGGAGGCCCTGGTGGCGAGCCTGCGGCGGATTACCCCCTACGCAGAGTTGGTGCCCCGGATCCTGCGGCTGACGGCGGAAAATATCCCCCAGGAGCTGGCCGGCTATGACTTGATTGTAGAAGCCTTTGACGGGCCCCGGGAAAAGGCACTTTTGTGCAATACGGTCCGGGAGTGCTTTCCCCAGGCGGTGCTGGTGGCCGCCTCCGGTATGGCCGGCTTTTCCTCCGGCAACCGGGTCCGGGTGCGCAAACTGTCCCCTCATTTTTACCTGTGCGGGGACAGGACGGCGGATATCCGGGACGGAGACGGGCTCTACGGGGCCCGGGTCAATTTGTGTGCGGCCCAGGAGGCCCTTACGGTGCTTCAGCTGCTAGCTGGAGAAACAGAAAAAATTGGAAAGGATGAATACTATGAACGCAAATGATACTTGGCAGCTGGGAGGCAAAATCTTCCATTCCCGCTTTATTCTGGGCTCGGGGAAATATTCCCTGCCGTTAATTCAAACGGCCATTCAGGACGCCGGTGCCGAAATGATTACCCTGGCGGTCCGCCGGACCAATACCACTGGACAGGACAATATCCTTCAGTACATTCCCCAAGACGTAACCCTGCTGCCCAATACCTCCGGCGCCCGGAATGCCCAGGAGGCGGTGCGCATTGCCAAACTGGCCCGGGAACTGGGCTGCGGGAACTTCGTGAAAATTGAAATCATGCGGGACAGCCGGTACCTGCTGCCGGACAACCAGGAAACCATCAAGGCCACGGAACTTCTGGCCCAGGACGGCTTTGTGGTGCTGCCCTATATGTTCCCGGACCTGAATGCGGCCCGGGACCTTGTCAGTGCCGGGGCTGCGGCTGTTATGCCTCTGGCTGCGCCCATTGGCTCCAACCGGGGCCTGTCCGCCCGGGACTTTATCCAGATCCTCCTGGACGAAATTGACCTGCCCATCATTGTGGACGCGGGCATTGGCCGGCCTTCCCAGGCCTGTGAAGCCCTGGAAATGGGGGCCGCTGCGGTAATGGTAAATACCGCCCTGGCCACTGCCGGGGATTTACCTCTCATGGCCCAGGCCTTCCGCAGCGCGGTGGAAGCCGGTAGGAAAGCGTATCTGTCCGGCCTGGGACGGGTGCTCAGCCGGGGCGCCGCCTCCAGCGATCCCTTGACTGGCTTTTTGCGGGAGGATGCCTGATGGAAGAAGAAAATCAATTTTTGGTGGACGGCAAGAATCTAACCCCGGCTGCCCTGAAACGGAAACACCAACTGGAAAACGACCCTTCCTGCCGGAAGGACCCGATGGAATACCTGCCCGGCATGGAGCAGCTCCAGTCGGAGGTTCGGGAAAAGGTTATCAGCCAAATGGAGTCCTATGACCCCAGCGCCTATACGGCGGTGGACGTGCGCCGGGCCCTGTGCCATGAGCGGGTGACCGTGGAGGACCTGAAGGCGCTGCTCAGCCCGGCGGCGGAGCCCTTCCTGGAAGAACTGGCCCAAAAGGCCCGGGCAGTTACCAGCCGGCATTTTGGCAACACGGTGTATCTGTTCACACCCCTGTATCTGGCCAACTACTGCGAAAACTACTGCATCTACTGCGGCTTCAACTGCTACAATCCCATCCACCGGCTCCAGCTCACCGGGGAGCGGATGGAGCAGGAAATGCAGGTAATCGCCCAAAGCGGCATGGAGGAAATCCTGCTGCTTACCGGGGAAAGCCGGGCCAAAAGCAGCGTGGAGTATATCGGGGAGGCCTGCAAGCTGGCCGCCAAGTACTTCAAGAACGTGGGTCTGGAGGTCTACCCCATGAACACCGACGAGTATCGGTATCTCCATGCCTGCGGGGCGGATTCGGTCACCGTATTCCAGGAGACCTACGATCTGAAAAAATACGAAACCCTGCATCTCTTGGGGCACAAACGGGTATGGCCCTACCGGTTTGATTCCCAGGAACGGGCCCTTAGGGGCGGCATGCGGGGGGTGGGCTTTTCAGCCCTTTTGGGGCTGTCCAATTTCCGCAAGGACGCCCTGGCCACAGCCCTTCACGTGTATTACCTCCAGCGGAAGTATCCCTGGGCGGAAATGAGCCTGTCCTGCCCCCGGCTGCGGCCCATTATCAACAACGCCTCCATCAACCCCCAGGACGTAGGGGAGCGCCAGCTGTGCCAGATTCTCTGCGCCTACCGGCTGTTCCTGCCCTTTGCAGGAATTACCGTTTCCAGCCGGGAATCCGCGGCCTTTCGCAACGGCATTGTGCGCATTGCGGCCACCAAGGTCTCCGCTGGGGTGTCCACGGGCATCGGGGACCACGAGGAAAAGTATACTGGAGAGCAGAGCGGGTCCGAAGGGGACGAACAGTTTGAAATCCAGGACGGCCGGAGCCTCCGGGCCATGACGGAGGATCTGGACCGGGAAGGCCTCCAGCCGGTGCGCAATGACTACCTTTACGTGTAGCCTGCCCTTTGGCTGCGTCACCCACCGCCAGCTGTACCAGGTTCCCCTGCTGGAACAGGTGGAAGGGATTTTGGCCCAGCGGCCTGCGGCCCTGCTGCTTCGGGAAAAGGATTTAAATCCAGAGGTTTATCGGCAGCTGGCCCGGCAGGTCCTCTCTCTGTGCCGCCGGGCCGGGGTGCCCTGCATTCTGCATTTTTACCCGGAAGCGGCCCGGGAACTGCGCCCCGAGGGCCTGCACCTGCCGCTTCCGGTGTTGGAGCGCCTTAGGCCGGAGGAACGGGCCGCCCTGCCGCCCCTGGGAGCCTCCTGCCATAGCCTGAAAGACGTCCTTACAGCGGCGAAACTAGGTGCCGCAAGGGTGACGTTGGGTCATATCTATACCACCGCCTGTAAGCCAAATTTGGCCCCCAGAGGGGTGACGCTGCTCCAGGAGGTATGCCGCCGCTCCCCGGTGCCCGTCTGGGCTATCGGAGGCGTTACCCGGGAAAAGCTCCCGGAGCTTGCTGCTGCCGGGGCTGCCGGAGCCTGGGGTATGGGAGCTTTTGCGCAGCTGCCGGAAAAATAAAAAACGAGGCTGGAAAAATGAACATTCATTTTTCCAGCCTCGTTTGCGTGTGTGTGGTTTTGTCTTGCGTTCAGGGGCAAGTCCCTTATTTGTTCAGCATGTATTCGGCCATATGGGCGGCAGCTTTCTTGCCGGCACCCATAGCCAGGATTACGGTAGCGGCACCTGTGGCAGCGTCACCGCCGGCGTACAGGCCGGGCACGGACGTAGCACCGGTTTCCTCGTCAGCCTGGACGCAGCCTTTTTTGGTCAGCTCCAGGTCGGGGGTGCCTTCGTAGCTCATGGGGTTGGGGGACGTACCAATGGCCATGATTACCATGTCCACCGGCAGGTCGTATTCGCTGCCCTCAATGGGTACAGGACGGCGGCGGCCGGAAGCGTCCGGTTCGCCCAGCTGCATCTTCTGGCAGGTTACGGCGCAGACACGGCCGGTGTCGTCTCCATGGATTACCAGGGGAGCGGTCAGGAAGTCAAACTGGATGCCTTCTTCCTTGGCGTGATGGATTTCTTCCAGCCGGGCAGGCAGTTCAGCCTCGCCCCGGCGGTACAGTACATGCACGTCCGCACCCATCCGGCGGGCACACCGGGCCGCATCCATGGCCACGTTGCCGCCGCCGACTACGGCAGCACGCTTGCTGTGGAGGATGGGGGTGTTGCTCCGGGGATCATAGGTCTTCATCAGGTTGGTCCGGGTCAGGTATTCGTTGGCGGAATATACGCCTACCAGGCCTTCTCCGGGAATCTTCATGAATTGGGGCAGACCGGCACCGGAAGAAATGAAGACGGTTTCAAACCCATGTTCAAACAGTTCAGGAATGGTCAGTACCTTGCCGATAACCATATCGGTTTCGATGGTAACGCCCATTTTCTTTAATTTATTCACTTCCTGGGCCACAATGGCTTTGGGCAGGCGGAATTCAGGAATGCCGTAGCTCAGCACGCCGCCGGGCACATGGAAAGCTTCAAAAACGGTAACGTCAAAGCCTTTTTTGGCCAGTTCCCCAGCGCAGGTCAGGCCCGCAGGGCCGGAACCGATGACCGCGGCCTTGTGGCCGTTTTTGGGAGCGGTTTCCGTGTTTTCTGCGTTGTTGTGGGCAGCCCAGTCGGAGACAAACCGTTCAATCCGGCCGATGGAAACAGATTCCTGTTTGATGCCCCGGACGCATTTGCCTTCGCATTGGTTTTCCTGGGGGCAGACCCGGCCAGAAATCCGCGGCAGGGCATTGGCCCCGGACAGAATTTCGTAGGCAGCGGCAAAGTCGCCTTCAGCGGTCTTTTCCAGGAATTGGGGAATGGGAATGCCTACCGGGCAGCCGGTTACGCAGGCAGGATTGTTGCATTGCAGGCAGCGGCGGGCTTCATTGATGGCTTGTTCCGGCGTGTAGCCCAGCGCTACTTCCAGGAAGTTGCATTTGCGGACGTCCGCCGGCTGTTCCGGCATGGGCGTTTTGGTAGCTTGCAGGTTCAGATTCGGATTAGGCATGTTGGCGTTTTCCTCCCGTCAGGCGGCAAAGATGTTCTTCCCGTTCTTTAGATTCAAATTCCGTATAGGAACGGTTCCGGGCAATGGCTTCATCATAATCAATCTTGTGGCCGTCAAAGTCCGGGCCATCCACGCAGGCAAAGCGCAGTTTTCCGTCCACCGTTACCCGGCAGCAGCCGCACATGCCGGTGCCGTCGATCATCAGGGGGCTCATGCTTACCGTGGTGGGGATATTATATTTTTTCGTCAAGAGGGAAGTAAACTTCATCATGGGCAGGGGTCCAATGGCAAATACATGGTCCAGCTTTTCCCCGCTGTTGATCAGTTCTTCCAGCTTGTTGGTGACAAAGCCGTGGTAGCCGTAGGTGCCATCATCCGTGCACATGTAGAGGTTGGTGGAAGCTGCCTTCATTTCCTTTTCCAGGATTACCAGATCTTTGGTTTTGAAGCCGCTGATCAGCTCTACCTTGTTGCCGGCTTCGTGCAGGGCACGGGCTACCGGCAGGGCAATGGCGCAGCCCAGGCCGCCGCCGACTACTGCCACATGGCCATAGCCTTCCACGGGGGTGGGTTTGCCCAGGGGGCCTGCCAGGTCAGCCAGGCAGTCGCCTACGTTTAGCTGGTCCAGGTCAATGGTGCTGGCGCCGATTTTCTGGTAAATCACGTCTACGCAGCCGTTTTCTGCAGAGGAGATGGTCAGGGGAATCCGTTCTGCATCCACGTTGGAACGCAGGATTACAAACTGACCAGCCTTGGCTTTGGCAGAAATCAACGGAGCGTACATGGAAATCCGCGTAATGTTGGGGTTCAGTACTTCCTTTTCTACAATCTCAAATCTACGAGGCATGGTTTCACATCCTTAATCTAGAGAGCCGCATCGCGGCGTATGGTATGAGAAAGGAAACAGGCGGAAACCTGTTTCCTTTCTTTGAAGAATACCGCATGTTGAATTAAAAAGCAAGATTGAAACAGATTTTGGCTTAATCTTTGATGCCGGCAATATTCTTGGCCAGCTGTTTTTTGCCGTCGATGTTCCCCTGGCGGGCAATCATGATCCGCTGGGCTTGAGGAGAACCGGCCCCGTGCAGGGATTCGGTCCGGTAGCCTACAGCAGCAGCGCCCAGGCACATATTTTCCAGGAAACGCATGATGCGCTGACGGTCTTCGGTGGAAACGTCAGGCCGGCCGGCAAAGAACTTGTTGCAGATTTCGCCGATGGTTTCCCCGTTGCGGCCCACTACCGTGTTGGACTTGAAGTCCGTTTCGGAAGGCATGGTCACCATCAGGCCGCCGGCAATGTCTTCTGCCAGGCGGACGATTTCGTAGGGGAACCGGGTGATGTTCTGCTTGCACACGTTGGCCAGCAGCATATCAATTTGGTAGTTCCCGGCTTTGGTGGGGCAGCCTTCGCAGGAGCAGGCAATGCCGCAGCTGTACAGGGTTTCGTTCAGGTGGGTCATTTCAATCAGTTTGTCTTTGATGTGGCTGGCTTTTTCTACGCCGTTGTATTCGGCAGCCAGGGCAGCGGCCCCAATCACCACATCGCCTACGCCTACTTTGCAGCCGCCGTAGGATTGACGGTGATAACCGGCAAACCGTTCTACCATCATGCCGGCAAATTCATATTCGCCGTTGAGGAAAATGTATTCGTTGGGAATGAACACATGGTCCAGTACCACCAGGGCTTCCTGGCCGCCGAATTTGGCGTTGCCCAGGTCAATGCAGGCACCGGGTTCCATTTTCCGGGTATCGCAGGATTGTCTGCCGTAGACCATGTACAGGCCATCTGCATCGGTGGGGCAGGCAAAGCTTACGGCGTAATCCTTGTCCGCTTCCTTCATGGAAATGGTGGGCATGAAAATGTGCCAATGGGAGTTGATGGAACCGGTCTGGTGCACCTTGGCGCCGCAGACTACAATGCCGTCCGGCCGTTTTTCCACTACATGGACGAACATATCGGGATCGGCTTGTTCATGGGGAGCCTTGGAGCGGTCCCCTTTGGGGTCGGTCATGGCGCCGTCCACGGTCAGGTCGTTATCCTGTACGTAGATCAGGAATTTCTTGAAGTTTTCATGGTAATGGGTGCCGTATTTTTCATCGATTTCATAGGTGGTGGAATAAACGGCATTGAAGGAGTCCATGCCTACGCAGCGTTGGAAGCAGCTGGCGGTCTTTTGACCCAGCAGGCGCTGCATCTTTACCTTCTTGATCAGGTCATCGGTGGATTGGTGCAGGTGGGTGAAGCGGTTTACCGTATGGCCGGTCAGGTTGGAGGTAGCGGTCATCAGGTCCTTGTATTTGGGATCCTGGGCCAGGGCATAGGTCATGGCTACAGAGTTGATGGAAGGACGGATAATGGGATGGTCCACCCAGTTATCAATCTTTTCCCCGAACATATATACTTTCGTGTGGAGCTTGCGCAGGCTTTCTACGTATTCAGCAGCAGTCATCAAAGTCATTTTGGGTTCTCCTTTATTGGAAAAAGAAATCCGATCCGCCGCCCGAAGGAGGCGGACCGGTTAGAGAGAGGGCTATATCATTATTTGCCGGCCAGGGCTGCGTAGGTGTTGTACCGTTCTTCCGCATCCCGTGCACACTTGTTGTACAGTTCTTCCGCCTTATCCGGGAAGGACAGCTTCAAGGATGCATACCGGTTCTGGCCCAGCAGGAAGGCCCGGAAGTCCCCAGTGGGTTTCTTGGAATCCAGGGTGAAGGGATTCTCGCCGGCTTTCTTCTTGTCGGGATCGAAGCGGTACAGATGCCAGTAACCAGCTTCTACGGCTTTCTTTTCTTCGTTCTGGCTGAGGCCCATGCCGCACTTCATGCCGTGTTCGATGCAAGGGCAGTAGCAGATAACCAGGGACGGGCCCGGATAAGCTTCAGCTTCCCGAATGGCTTTCAGGGTTTGGGCAGGATCGGCACCCATGGCTACCTGGGCTACGTACACATACCCATAGCTCATGGCCATCAGGCCCAGGTCCTTCTTCTTGGTTTCCTTGCCGCCGGCAGCAAACTTGGCAATGGCGCCAGCTTCGGTGGACTTGGAAGCCTGACCGCCGGTGTTGGAGTACACTTCGGTATCCAGTACCAGTACGTTGATGTCCCGGCCGGAAGCCAGTACATGGTCCAAACCGCCGTAGCCGATATCGTAAGCCCAGCCGTCGCCGCCGAAGGCCCAAACGCTCTTCTTGGCCAGGTATTCTTTATTGTGACGGATGAATTCCGCTTCTTCGCTGGCGTTGTTTTCCAGGGCAGCCAGCAGATCATCGCTGACCTTCCGGGATTCAGCCGTAACGTCTGCCTTGTCCAGGTAAGCCTGGCAGGCTTCCACAGCTACGCCCTTAGCCTTCAGGGCCGTAACGGAAGCTTTCAGTTCCCGTTTTACCGCATCTTGGCCCAGCAGGTAGCCGTAAGCGTATTCAGCGTTGTCTTCGAACAAGCTCATAGCCCAGGCAGGACCGAAGCCTTTCTTGTCCGTGCAGTACGGGGAAGAAGGAGTGGAGCCGCCGTAAGCGGAGGAGCAGCCGGAAGCGTTGGTGATGTACATCCGGTCGCCAAACAGCTGGGTAACCAGTTTGATGTATGGGGTTTCGCCGCAGCCAGCGCAGGCACCGGAGAATTCAAAATACGGTTTGGCAAACTGGGAGCTCTTGACGTTCTTGTCGCTGACCGCATCTTTCTTCACGGTAACGGTTTCTACAGCATAATCCCAATTGGGAGCTTCGCCCAGCTGGCTTTCCAGTGGTTTCATCACCAGGGCTTTTTCCTTGGCAGGGCACACATTGGCGCAGCTGCCGCAGCCGGTGCAGTCATACGGGGAAACCTGCATACGGAATTCGTATTGGCCAAGACCTGCACCCAAAGCTTTCTTGGTGGCAAAGCCGGCAGGAGCAGCCGCTTTTTCAGCAGCGTCCAGGAGTACAGGACGAATGGCTGCGTGCGGGCAAACCAGGGAGCACAGGTTGCACTGGATGCATTTATCCAGCTGCCATTCCGGTACATCCACAGCAGCCCCACGTTTTTCGTACTTGGTGGTGCCAGCCGGCCAGGTGCCGTCTTCCAGACCATACTTGGTGATGGTGGAAATCGGCAGGCTGTCGCCCTGCTGACGGTTCATGACTTCTACCACTTCCTGGATGAATTCCGGGTTCTTGTTTTCTACCGGAGCATCCTCAGCAGTCAGCCAAGCTTCAGGAATGGTTACCTGGTGCAGTTTTTCAATGCCGTATTCAATGGAAGCATTGTTCTTGTCTACCACTGCCTGGCCCTTTTTCTTGTAGTAGGTCTTATAGATGGCATCTTTCATGGCAGTAACAGCCTGATCGATGGGAATGACATTCAGCAGTTTGAAGAAAGCAGCTTGCAGAATGGTGTTGGTGCGGTTCCCCAGTCCAATTTCCCGGGCAATGGAGGTAGCATCAATGGTGTAGAACTTGGCTTTCTTGGCTGCCAGGGCCCGTTTCATGGTTGCCGGCAGGTGGGTTTCCAGTTCTGCATCGCTCCAGCCGCAGTTTAACAGGAAGGTGCCGCCTTCTTTCAGGTTGGCTACCATATCGTATTTATGCACGTAGGACGGGGTGTGGCAGGCTACAAAGTCAGCCTGGGTTACCAGGTACGGAGAACGGATGGGTTCTTTGCCAAAACGCAGATGGGATTGGGTCAGACCGCCGGATTTCTTGGAATCGTACACAAAGTAGGCTTGGCAGTATAGGTCGGTGGTATGGCCGATGATCTTGATGGAGTTCTTGTTGGCGCCTACGGTGCCGTCGGAACCCATGCCCCACAGTTCTGCACTGGTCTGGCCGGCAGGAGAGGTTTCGATTTCCTGGGTAACCGGCAGGGAAGTGAAGGTTACATCGTCCACAATGCCGATGGTGAAATCGTTTTTGGGTTTGTCCTGTTTCAGGTTGTCATAGACAGCCAGGATTTGGCCAGGAGTGGTATCCTTGGAGCTCAAGCCGTAGCGGCCGCCCACGATTTCCATAGGAATGCCCTTGTTCTTGTAGATGCTGCATACATCCTGGTACAGAGGTTCGCCCATGGCGCCAGGTTCCTTGGTTCGATCCAGTACGGCAATTTTCTTTACCGTAGCAGGAACGGCTTTCAGGAAGTAGTCGGCAGAGAACGGACGGTACAGATGAACGTTGATCAGGCCTACCTTTTCGCCTTTGGCTACCAGGTAATCCACGGTTTCCTTGGCAGTTTCTGCGCCGGAACCCATCATAATGATGATTCTGTCGGCATCGGCAGCGCCATAGTAGTTGAACAGATGGTAGCTGCGGCCGGTGAGTTTGTTGATTCCCTGCATGTAGTGTTCTACAGCATCAGGAATGGCAGCCACTCTCTGGTTGCAGGCTTCCCGGCATTGGAAGAAGATATCCGGGTTTACGGTGGTGCCGCGGGTAGCCGGATGTTCCAGGTTCAAAGCGTTTTTGCGGAAGGCCCGGATGGCATCGTAGTCTACCAAAGGCCGCAGGTCTTCGTAATCCAAAGCATCAATCTTTTGGATTTCGTGGGAAGTACGGAACCGATCAAAGAAATGCAGCACCGGCATCCGGCAGTGGATGGCAGCCAGGTGGGCAACAGCCCCCAAGTCCATAACCTGTTGCGGAGAAGAAGATGCCAGCATGGCAAAGCCCGTGTTCCGGACGGCCATTACGTCGGAGTGGTCACCGAAAATGGAAAGGGCATGGGCGGAAAGGGTACGGGCGGAAACATGGAACACGCCCGGCAGCATTTCGCCAGCGATCTTGTACATATTGGGGATCATCAGGAGCAGGCCCTGAGATGCGGTGTAGGTGGTGGTCAAGGCACCGGATTGTAGCGCACCGTGTACGGTACCGGAAGCGCCCCCTTCAGACTGCATTTCTACAACCTGAACCGGTTGTCCGAATAAGTTCAGCTTTCCGTTTGCAGCCCATTCATCTACGTGTTCTGCCATCGGAGATGAAGGGGTGATGGGGAAAATACCGGCTACTTCGGTAAATGCGTAGGAGATATAGGCAGCCGCCTGGTTGCCGTCCATCAACTCAATTTTCTTAGCCATTTTACGTCCTCCCTTAAATTGTTGTTCAAGAATAACCTTCTGCTTCACCGGGTCAGCCAATCATTGGGTAATGACTGACAATCGATCCGGCGCAAGCGGACCGATTTTTGAAGTTATCTCATATATACCCTTTTTTGGCCTCCGGTGCTTTGCACTCCATCGCATATATTTTGCTTTTTTTCACACCAGGCCACCAAAGCCTCCTGAAAAAATGCCAAAAAAGCAGGAGAAAACGGCGCAAAGCAAGGCGCCGTGCGGCTTCCTGGACTTTGCAGGAATCCCTTCCGCCAGTTGGAGAAAAAAAGCAAAATTGCTATATAAGGAAGGCTTTTGTCCCTTTGCCAACCATCCGACAAACGGCAAAAAAATAATGGGTTGTCGCAAAGAACCCAAAACCTGTACTAGCTATAATGAGGACAACAAAACAAAGAGCTGCTTCCGCTAAACCTAAGCAGTTTATAACAGCCCGGCCAGAGCCGGCAGCTGTAAAAGGAGGAAATATAAAATGGATATGAGCTATTTGAAAGACATGCCTATTGCAGTTCTGGGCGGCGGTGCCGTTGGTAAGACCATGGCAGCTGACTGCGCTTTGGCTGGCAAGGAAGTTCGGATCTGGGACCAACCTGCTTTCGCAAAACGCAACTTCGTCAACATTGAAAAAACCGGTATTACCCTGAGCGGCAACCAATTCTCTTATTTTGGTTACAATCGCAAAGGCACTGCAAAGGTTGCCCTGGCTACCGATGACATGGCTAAAGCTGTAAAAGGCGCCGGCATCATCATCGTTGCTACGGTAGCTCTGGCTCACGAAAACCTGTTCCGTGAACTGATTCCTCTGCTGGAAGATGGCCAAGTCATCCACATCCTGCCGGATAACTGTGGCACCTTCATTTTCCGCAAATTGATGCGTGAACTGAACTGCACCAAGAAAGTCATCGTAGGTGCTTGGTACACTGCTCCTTACGGCATCCGTGTTGTAAAACGCGGCGGCGTTACCACCAACGAATGCAAAGTAGAAGACAGAATCACCACCATCCGCGGCTGCGCTCTGCCTATGACCGATAACGATGCCTTCATGGCTTCCGCTTGGTACATTCCTGCATTCGGCGCCATCATGGACGCTGAAGGCGAAGTAACGGTTGCTAAAGACGGCAGCGAATACCATCATGGTTTCGTAACCGGCAACACCGTTCTGGATATCAACCTGTCCAACGTTAACCCTGTAATCCACGTTCCTGGCACCGTTCTGGGCGTATCCACCATGCAGAACTTCGACACCGTTCTGGGTCAAGAAAAGAAGAACTACTCCCTGTATGGTTTCGCTCTGTGCCCCGGCATTGCTGAAGTACAAGCTCAATTCTGGGAAGAAGAAAAAGAATTGGCCAAAGCTATGAACATCGGCCTGTGCACTGTAAACTATGAAGACTTCTTCTCCCGTACCACCATGTACGGCAAAGAATACATGGGCCCTGACTTCGCAGTTCCCTTTAACGAAAGATACGAAAACTTCTTCGGCGATGGCCCGTTCGACCTGGAAAACCGCTACATCACTGAAGACGTTCCTGTTGGCTGCTACCTGATGAGCCAATTGGGCAAGAAATACGGCGTAAAGACCCCGATCATCGATGCTATGATCCTGCTGGCTTCCACCATGCTGAAACGCGACCTGGCTGGCGAAAGCAAGTACACCCTGGATTACCTGGATATCGGCCACATGAACGACGAACAACTGCAGAAATACCTGCGTGAAGGCGTCTTCACCCCGAAAAAATAATAGGAAGCTTGTTTAGCATCATATATAGCAGGAGCTGCTGGTTCCCTTGGGAGCCGGCAGTTCCTGTTTTTTTGCGTGAAAAGCAGCAAAAATCCCCGAAAAAACGAATCCTGTTACTCCTGCAAAAACCGCAAATGTCAGAATATTTTGCGCAAAACAATTTGCGGGCATGCAAAAATAATTTAGCCAAAAGCCGTTATTTTTTGCAGTTTGGCTGCTCTTTGGCCCTGAAATTGTACTGGAAATCAGGAAAACAGGATTTTCTTCCCAAAAGGGGCAAAGTCCCCGGAAGGCACAGCCCGTGCGGGTTTTCAAGACTGAATTACCTGAAAATTGGCAAAGTACAGGCAATGCTGACAAAAGATTTTTTAAATTGGCACGGTTTTTGCAATACATATAGGTGAAAGCATTGGAGAGGTCTCCAAAAAAGAAATTGGCCCGTAAGTGTTGGCAGTCGATAGCCGGAAAGTGATAAGGAGGAGTTTTATCATGGCAAAAGAGTATTTGAAACGGATTGAAGCATTGCGCAAACAGTACCTGGAAACCCGGGTGGACATGGACGTTTACAACGCAAAGTATTTGACCGAAGGCTTCAAGGAATCTGAAGGACAACCCTGGATCATCCAAAAGGCCACTGGGTATTATCATCAGTGCAGAGATAAGAACATCTACATTCTGCCCCATGAACTGTTGGTCGGCGGCGTAGCCTTTAAACCCCGTGCCGGCGTTCTGTGCGCTGACAGCTCTGCTTCCATCATTGACCGGGAATTGGATACCATCAGTACCCGTCCCTATGACCCGTTCTACCTGAGCGAAGAAGGCAAGAAGGTCTTCAAGGAAGATGTTTCCGATTACTGGAAGAACAAATGCTTGTTTGACCGCTGGCGTCTGATGGCTCCCCAGGATATGAACACCCTGCGGGACAACGGCATCATTTATATCGACCGGAAAGCCGTCCGCGGCTATGGCGAAAATACCCCGGGCTGGACCCGCATCCTGACCAAAGGCTTGGGCGGCATCAAGAAGGAAGCCGAAGAAGCCCTGGCTAAACTGGACGATGCCAACCCTGGCGATCTGGAAAAGAGCTACTTCTACAAAGCAGAAATCATGGACTGCGATGCCATCGTTCTCCTGGCCAACCGTCATGCAGACCTGGCCGAAAAGATGGCTGCTGAAGAAAAGGACGAAACCCGGAAACAGGAACTCTTGAAGATTGCAGAAGTTTGCCGCTGGGTGCCTGAACATCCTGCCCGCACCTTCTACGAAGCTTGTCAAAGCATGCTGTCCTACGAATATGCAATCTTCATGGAACAGAACGCTTCTTCCTACAACCTGGGCCGTCTGGACCAATACCTGTATCCGTACTACAAAGCCGACAAGGCTGCTGGTATCCTCACCGACGATGACGCACAGGAACTGCTGGACTGCCTGTGGATCAAGATTGCTGAAATGTCCCTGTTCCAGGATGAAGTAACCGCCCAATATGCTGCTGGTTACTGCATCACGGTACAAACCTCCTGCGGCGGTATTGACCAATATGGCAACGATGCTTCCAACGAATTGTCCTACATGATGATCCAAGCTACCGAAGATGTCCGCTTCAAGGAACCGAACCTGGGCTTCACCTATGATATTGCCAAGAACCCGGATTCCCTGCTGCACAAGGCTGTTGAATCCATCAGCCGCGGCCTGACCATGCCGGCCATCTACTCCAACCAAGTTGGTATCTCCATGATGCAGAACAAGGGCGTGCCCCTGCGTGAAGCTTGGGATTGGAACCCCTGCGGCTGCGTAGAAACCAACCTGTCCGGCCGTATGAAACAATATACCGATATTGCCGATATCAACATGGGCGCCATGGTTGAACTGGCCCTGAACGACGGCGTCAGCCGCATTACCGGCAAACGGGTATCCGTTTCCACCGGCGATCCCCGGAACTTCAAGACCTTTGACGATTTCTGGAATGCCGTAATGAAACATATCGACTATGCGGTAGACGTTATCGTCAGCGGCAACCAGCTGCTGGATTACCTGAGCATGCGCTATCGTCCAGTACCTGCCCTGTCCCTGAGCTATGAACACTGCATGGAATCCGGCTTGGATTACAGCCAGCCCGGCGGTGCCAAATACAGCGCAGGCGGCGGCGTTATCACCGTTGGCCAGGCAGATATCATCAACTCCATCGCCGATGTGAAGTACCTGGTTTACGATACCAAGAAAGTTTCCATGGATACCCTGATCAAGGCCCTGGATGCCAACTTCGTAGGCTATGAAGACGTGCAGAAACTGTGCCTGGAAGCTCCCAAGTACGGCAACGATGATCCCAAAGCTGACTTCTGCGTAGGCGCTATCTACACTCACGTAGCTGACCAGTTCGAAAAATACAACACCAAGTTTGGTAAGATGACCATGGGCATGCTGCCTGTATCCGGCAACACTCCTATTGGTGAATGGGTTGGCGCACTGCCTTCCGGCCGTAAAGCCAAGACCCCTCTGACCGATGGTATCGGCGCTACCGGCGGTACCGACGTGAATGGTCCTACCGCACTGCTGAAATCCGTAAGCCATCTGCCGCATGCTCGTTATACCCAGGGCACCCAGCTGAACATGAAGTTCGAACCGGAACTGATTAAAGGCAACGGCGGCATGGTGAACGCCATGAACATGCTGAAGACCATGAACCTGTTGGATGTATACCATGTACAGATCAACTGCGTAGACCGGGATACCCTGATTGACGCCCAGAAGCATCCGGAAAACCACCGGGATCTGCTGATCCGTGTAGCTGGCTACACCGCCTTCTTCGTTGAACTGAGCAAGGAAACCCAGGACGAAATCATTGGACGTACCGAAATCAACAAGTGGCATGTAGACAAATGCTGCGTGGCTAAATAAGCGGATTATTTGAGAGGATGTGGGGAGTATGGTTGCGGAACAGCTGGCAGGGATGGTCCTGCGGATTGAAAGGTCTTCCATTCACGATGGGGACGGTATGAGAACGGTGGTATTTTTGAAGGGGTGCCCGCTGCAATGCGAATGGTACTCCACCCCGGAAAGCCAGAATTTCCACCAGGAAACCACCCAGGATGGCAAAACTACCTATGGCAAGAAAATGACCGTAGGGGAAGTGATGACTGAAGTCCGGAAGGATAGCCCGTTCTACTTCATGACCGGGGGGCGGGATGACCATCTCCGGCGGGGAGCTGCTGGCCCAGCCCTGCTTCGCCCGGGAACTTCTTCACAATTGCACGGATGAAGGCATCAATACGGCTGTGGAAACCAGCCTGTTTGGACCCTGGAATGCTCTGCAATCCCTGCTTCCCTACATCAATACCGTGTATGCGGATTTAAAAGCCGTGACCCCTGCGCTCCATAAGGAGCACTGCGGGATCACCAATGAAATTATCCTGGATAACTTCCGGGCTATGGATAAGGATCCCAATCCTTTCCGGCTGATTATTCGGACCCCGCTGATTCCCGGTATCAATGATACCGAGGCTGAGCTGGCGAAGATCGGCGAATTCTGTGCCAGTCTGAAACGGCTGGTGCACCTCCAGCTGCTGCCGTATCACCGGCTGGGGGAAAGCACCTATCAGAAACTGGGCCGGGATTACAAGCTGGCAGGCGTTCCGTCTCCCACTCCGGAGCATATGGAATGGTGCCAGGAATTCCTGAAACAGTATCTGGATAACGTGGTGCTGTAAGACAACTGTATTTCGATCGGCTGCCCGCAAGGGTGTAAAGGGTGCTGCGAAAAAATGAAAGCTCATTTTTCGCAGCACCCTTTTTTAGTGTTCATTTGTTTCAAGCCATATCCGCACATCGAAACTTCTTCCGAGGCCCTGCGGGCCCTACCTCCTGAGCGCTTGAAGGTGGCATGCTAGGCCACTACTGGTCAACTAATGCCGGAACTATGATGCTGGTATTGTTAAACACTGGAAACCTGATGGGTCTGAACGGCTCCTTCAAGCGTTGCGCTCATATCCAATAGTCCATCAGCTTTTTAAGGGACTATTGGTTAATATGAGCCATGTGATAGCATTCCAAGAAGCGAGCTCGGAGAGCGAAGCTGATTGGCATAATGCGAACCACTCAGGAGCTGTCAGCCTATAGGATGACTGAGGAAGTTTCGTTTTTTCACAGTACCATTTTTTCAGGCCGGGAAGCTTCTCTCTTGAGAAATGCTTCCCGGCCTTTTCTGCAGAAAAATGGACTATGAGAAGGGGGATATTTCCAGCCTGAAGCCGAAGCCAAACCAGCAGGAAACCCTAAAAATAGAAAAACAAAATTTCTGTGTGGGAAAATGGGCGCCGGAAAAGGTTTCCGGCAGGAGACCTGGGGGAGTTGCTGCCTATTGGCAAAAACCGCAAAAAATAGCCGGAAACACAGCTTTTTTGCAAAGTTTTTCCTGGCGCAAAATAAGAATTATTATCCATAAGTTAGCCGCAAAAAACGTTTTGCGGATTTTAGGGTAAATTGCAGAAAAAAGCTAGGAAAAATGCGCCTTTATCAAATACCTGCAAAAATTTTGCAGCAGAAACTTTTTGCGCAAAGAAAAGCAAAAAAATTTGCATGCAAGAGAGATCTGAACAGGTTTTTGGAAAGGCAAAAGTCTTTGCCCATATGCAACCAAAAAATGTACATAAAATCAGAAAGCTAGCAAATAAGCTAATTTGACAAGTTTGAATTATAAGAAAACAAAACATTTTCAGACAACTAAAAAAGTTGGCATGGTTTTTGCAATATATAAAAGTGTAGAGATTGGAGAGAGGGCTCCAATATAGAGGAGAAACCAAAAAGAGGAGGAATCGCAAAATGCCGGAAGAAAATCTGAAAGGCAAGATTTACACGGAAGTGCTGGTAGTCATCGGACTGCTGCTGGCCGCGGAAATCATCCTTGGTGTATTTTTCACCAAGCAATTCGGCGCAGTCATGTCAACCAGTACCTACTACATCGGGGACCACTTCGGCTGGTGGATCAATTCCCTGTCCGTGCTGACCGTTATTCTCGGTCTGGTATTGATTGTGTTTAAATGGGGGGACGTTAAGATCGGGGGCATCGATGCCAAGCCCGACTTCACCACCTGGCAGTGGTGGTCCATTTCCATCTGCGGCGGTATCGGCTGCGGCCTGCTGTACTGGGCCATGGGCGAACCTATGTTCCACTTTATGAAGCCGCCCGTTGCCATCCATGCAGCAGCAGGAAGCCGGGATACAGCCATCTTCGCTGTCAGCCAGGCCATGTTCCACTGGTCCTTCGTCCAGTACTTCATCTATTCCCTGCCTGCTACCGCCTTTGCCCTGCTGTGCTTCAACTACCAGAAATCCCTGTCCATGGGACCCATGGTAAAGGAAACCGCTGGTAAGGAGCATCGGCACATTACCACCCTGCTGCACATCCTGTGCGGCTATGCAGTAGCCTGCGGCGTATCCAACTCCATGGCAGCCGGCCTGATGCAGATTTCCGGCGGCATCAACGCCGTTTTCGGCGTCACCCAGGGACCTGTGATGTACTTCTTCCTGACCGTAGCCGTGGCAGCCTTCTTCATCATTTCCTGTATTACCGGCATCAACAAAGGCCTGACCTACGTATCCACCGCCTGCATGTTCTGCTTCTTTGGCTTGATGATCTACGTAGTGCTCACCGGCAACTCCGAATTCATTGGCAAAATCGGCACCGAAGCCATGGGCCAAATCATGGACAACTTCTGGGGCAAGATCACCATCAACAATACCATGGCTCCTATGGACCAATGGCCTAACGAATGGCCCATCACCTTCTGGAATTCCTTCTTCATTTACGCACCGGTTATCGGCATGTTCCTGGCCCGGCTGGGCAAAGGCCATACCGTCCGGGAATTCCTCCTGGTAGAAATCCTGGTTCCGTCCCTGTTCTGCTGCCTGTTCATCGCCATCTTCGCTGGCCAAAGCATGTACGTACAAACCAGCGGCATTATGGATGTCTGGGCCATGATCCAGCAGGAAGGCATGCAGACCACCCGGTACCAGGTACTGGGCACCATGCCCGGCGGCAAAGTGGTACAGCTGATTTTCCTGATTACCGTATGCCTGTCCTTCATTACCCTGGCAGACCCCAACACTTCCGCCCTGTCCACCCTGTGTGTTCATGGCCAGGAAATCGACTCTGAGCCTCCCAAGGTGATGAAAATTATCCTGGGTACTGCCATTTCCGCAGTGGCCTACCTGCTGGTAGTCTCCGGTGGTATGGAAGCCGTTAAGGGCCTCTTGAACATCGGCGGCCTGCTTATGACCCTGCCCACCCTGTGGCTGTGCCTGATCATCTTCAAACTGGAAAAACCCCTGCTGGCCTCCAAGAGCCATAGAATCAGCACCGCACCGGTGGTGGACGAAGTGGTTGCCCCTTCCGGCAACATTTCTGCCAAGGTCAGAGGGCTGGATGTAGTGATTCACCAATATCCGTATTCTGATTATTGATAACGCAAGTAAACAGAACTGAGAGAGACAGTTCGGTGAGAAAGAGGAGAGGGAGACAATGCTGAATCAAAAGTTTGATATCCAACTGTATCATGAATGTTATGGGGAACATGACCATGCGTATCCGCAAATTCTGGTGCCCCTGGAACGTACCATGGACATTCAGATTGGTGATGTGGAGTACAAGGTAACGCCCCAGGAACTGTGCCTGATTCCGGCGGAAACCGATCACCAATGCAGCTACAGCGGCAAACTTCTGGTAATCAACCTGACGGAAATCAGCACCGAGGACCGGGACGCAGAGCTGCTGTCCTATCCGGTGGTTGTCTCCATGTGCGGCCAGATTACGGAACTGGTGGACCTGATCCAAAAGGAACTGAAACAGAATCCTAACAGCCAGTCCGTACGCTACCTGTACAGCTTCCTGTACAGCAAACTGCTGGAAAACTGCGCTGCTCCGTCCATTCGCTATCTCACCGAGCATTATGACCTGCCCATTACCGTCAACCAGTTGGCGGAAATGGAAAACTACAACGTCACCTACTACAACGACTGGTTCAAACAGCAAACCGGTTGTTCCCCCAGCCTGTATCTGCGGAAAATGCGGATTGACCGAGCCAAGGAATTGTTGTTAGAATCCAACCATACCATGATGGAGATTGCCGTTATGGTGGGCTACAGCAGCAACTCCACCTTTACCCGGGCCTTCCACAGCATTACGGGGAAACCGCCCAAAGTGTTCCGGGAAGAACATGGCATTAAAGATATTGGCTGATGCGAAAGGCTTTTATTTGTTTTTCAAATTTCAATAATGATAGGAGAGAAATCACATGAGCAAAATCACGGGAAAGAACGCCAAGAGACAATTTAAACTGGGGATGCACAGCTACACCCTGCATTTGAGCGGCTACGGCGAAAGCTGGGGCTTCCAAAGCGAAGGCAAGCATTACGCTTTTGAAAAGGCCGGCACCCTGGAAGATTTGATGGACCTGGCTGTAAAAGAAGGCATCCAGGTACTGCATATTACCCTGGTAGACCTGAACAACGATACCACGCCGGAACATCTGGCCAAGGTGAAAAAGGAAGCTGAAGAACACGGCGTAGAACTGGAACTGAACATTTCCTTCAACGCTCCTTCCGATCCCCGGGTTAATGCTACCATCGAAGACGCTCTGGAAATCGGCCATGCTATTGGGGCCAAACTGGTGAAATTCAGCACCGACGTGGAACATCCCCATCCCATTTCCCACGCTTCCATGTGCCCGGAAGCCATGGAACAAATGGCCAAGATTGTCCTGGATTTCAAGAAGAACATTCCTACTATTGAAAAATACGGCATGAAGATTGCCATCGAAAACCACTGCGACCTGTTCTCCGACGAAGTGATCTGGATGGTAAAACAATTGAACCATCCTCTGATTGGTGCCTGCTGCGATACCATAAACTCCCTGATGCTGGCCGAAGGCATTGAAGAATGCGTACGGAAAATGGCTCCCTATGCCTACTGCGTACACTTCTGCGACAACCGGGTATTTGCCGATCCTGACGGCACCCATTCCCTGGGCTGCGCCATTGGCGACGGGGATGTGGATGTAATCGAAGTCATGAAGATCCTGCGCGCTGAAGCTCCGGAAGAACTGGATACCATCGACCTGGAAATCGAACTGCCCCTGAGCGGTTACACCCTGGAAGACGGCCGGAAAGAAGAAATTGCCGCTATGCGCAAGAGCATCAAATACATGCACGAAGTTCTGGATATCGGAACCAACCGCTAAGAGGAAAGCCTGTCGCTTCGGCGGCAGGCTTTTTGTCCCTAAGGCGGAAACCTTTTGATGGGAGGAAAATGTCATGAAATGGTCGGAGGCACTTACAGCCCTGTCCCAATGCGGTCTGGGGGCGCTGATCCTGGATCTGGACGGACAGGTACGCAAAATCAATGCCCGGGGGGATGAGCTGCTCCATGGGGACGGCAAACTGGAGGGGGCGCCCCTGCCCGCCTGCGCCGTGCCCCTGCTCCAGCCGGTGGAGGAGCGGGTGTACGGGAACCCGGCGTTTGGGGAGTACATTGCCCGCTGCCCCACGCCCACCCTGGAGGATCTGCCGGAAGGGTACCGGTTCCTGGTCTTCCAGAAGACCGATTATGAGGCCTGTCACGATATGCTCCTCAGCGCCCTGAACCAGATCAAGGAATCCGTCATCATCTGCGACCAGGATTCCCGGATCTACTTCCTCAATGACGCCGCAGTCCGCATGGACGGCCTTACCAACTATGGGGTGGTAGGGGAGAAACTGCCCAATGTGTACAAGAGCCAGGACGACAAGGGTCTCTTGGTTCCCTGGGTCATTGAGCACAAGCAGCCCCTCCGGGATGTGCGCCAGCACTATACCACCTGTCGGGGCCGGGCCGTGGACATTATGGCCAGTTGCTATCCCATTGTCCAGAACGGCCAGGTGCTGGGCGGGTGCAGCGTGATGGAGGACTGGAGCACCGTGGATGAGCTCCACAAGAAAATCATCGACCTTCAGGAAAAGCTGCTGCACGTGACCAAAGAAGGCGGCAAAAAGGCCCATAAAAACGTGCTGAAGGCCAAATACCATTTCGAGGACATTATCTTTGCCAGCGACGCCATGGCCGCCCTGATGCAGCGTTGCCGCCACGTGGCCAAATCTTCTTCCTCCATCCTGATCTATGGGGAGACAGGTACCGGGAAGGAACTGGTGGCCCAAAGCATCCACAACGCCAGCAGCCGGGCGGACGGGCCCTTTTTGGCCATCAACTGTGCGGCCATTCCGGAGAACCTGCTGGAAGGGATCCTCTTTGGCACGGAAAAGGGGGCCTATACCGGGGCCGAGCAGCGGCCGGGCCTGTTTGAGCAGGCGGACGGAGGGACCCTGCTTTTGGACGAAATCAACTCCATGAACATCAACCTCCAGCCCAAGCTGCTGCGGGTGCTTCAGGAAGGCACCGTGCGCCGGGTAGGGGGCATGACGGAGCATCCGGTGGACGTCCGGGTGCTGTCCAACATGAACATTACTCCCCAGCAGGCCCTGGAGGAGCACAAGCTGCGCCGGGACCTGTTCTACCGGTTGGGGGTGGTGGATCTTCGGGTGCCGCCCCTGCGGGAGCGCATGGAGGACGTACCTCTTTTGGCTAAGCATTTTATTATGCTCTACAACCAGAAGCTGAACAAAAACGTCCGGAACGTGGATGCCCAGGTGCTGGAGCTGTTCCAGAGCTACAACTGGCCCGGCAATGTCCGGGAGCTGCAGCACGCCATCGAGTTTGCCATGAACGTGCTGCCGGATGACCGGAACATGATTACCCTGGACTACATTCCGGAGAATATTGTCCAGGTCCAGCAGGAGGAGAAGGACGCCTTCTATCCTGTTCAGCCGGGGCTGATCGCCCCCTACGACAAGCCCAAGCGGGATAAGTATGCCAAAAAGCGGACCCTGCGGGAAGTGGAGCGGGCAGCGGTCTACCAGGCCCTGCGCCACCACCAGGGGAATATTTCGGCGGCAGCCCGGCAGCTGGGCATGAGTCGGCAGAACCTTCAGTACCGGATCAAACGGGATGGCATCGATTTGAATGAGTTCCTGAGTTGATGCAAAAAGTATTTTAAAAATGGAAAACTGATTGAAAAAATGGTCTGCAAACCGGAAATGGATTTGCAGGCCATTTTTTCTAGGGACATGGGGTATGTTTTTTCAGCCTTTTTTGTAAGAAAAATTTACATAGGAACTTCCGCTTTTTGGCTAAACTATGTTAAAAATATCAGACAGCCATATGTATCGGAGGAATTTTCCATGAAAAGCACAGAAGCACTTACCTTATTGTCCCAGTGCAATCTGGGCGCATTGGTCCTGAACCCGGACGGCAGGGTACTGGACATCAATGCCAGAGGGGACCAGCTGCTCCACGGGGAAGGAAAACTAAAGGGCGCGCCCCTGCCTGCCTACTGTATGCCCCTGCTCCAATCCGGGACGGAGCGGGTGTACAGCAATCCTGCTTTTGGAGAATACGTAATGCCCTGTCCGGATCCCGAGGTGGAGGGGCTGCCGGAGGGCTGCCGCCTGGTGGTGTTTCAAAAAGCGGACTACGAAGCCTGCCACGATATGCTGCTCAGTACCCTGAACCAGATCAATGAGTCCGTGATTGTCTGCGACAAGGAGTCCCGAATCTATTTCCTGAACGATGCGGCGGTGCGCATGGACGGGCTCACCAATTACGGAGTGGTGGGGGAAAAGCTGGACAAGGTGTACCAAAGCCAGGACGGCGACGGTCTGCGGGTGCCCTGGGTTATTGAGCATCGGGAAGCCGTTCGGGACTTCCGGCAGCATTACACCATCTTTCGGGGAAAAAGCGTGGACATTATGGCCAGCTGCTACCCCATTGTGCAAAACGGCCAGATCCTGGGGGGCTGCAGTGTCATGCAGGACTGGAGCGCCGTGGACCAGCTCCACAAGAAGGTCATCGACCTCCAGGAAAAGCTGCTGCACCTGACCAAGGACGGGGGCCGGCATTCCCACAAGAACGTACTGAAAGCCAAGTACCATTTTGATGATATTGTCTTTGCCAGTGATGCCATGGCAGCCCTGATTCACCGCTGCCGTCACGTGGCCCAGTCCTCCTCGGTGCTGATCTACGGGGAAACGGGCACCGGCAAGGAACTGATTGCCCAGAGCATACACAACGCCAGCAAGCGCAGCAATGGGCCTTTTTTGGCCATCAACTGCGCGGCCATACCGGAGAACCTGCTGGAAGGGATCCTCTTTGGCACGGAAAAGGGTGCCTATACCGGCGCCGAGCAGCGGCCGGGACTGTTTGAGCAGGCGGACGGAGGAACCTTGCTCTTGGACGAAATCAACTCCATGAACCTGAACCTGCAGCCCAAGCTGCTGCGGGTGCTTCAGGAAGGTACGGTGCGCCGGGTAGGGGGCATGACGGAGCGGCCGGTGAATGTCCGGGTACTGTCCAATATGAACATCACGCCCCAGCAGGCCCTCCAGGAACACAAGCTTCGCCGGGACCTGTTCTATCGGCTGGGGGTGGTGGACCTGAGAATCCCGCCCCTAAGGGAACGGCTGGAGGATATTCCCCTTTTGGCCAAGCATTTTATTATGCACTACAACCAGAAGCTGAACAAAAGCGTCCGCACTATAGATAATCAGGTGCTGGAGCTGTTCCAGGGCTACAATTGGCCCGGCAATGTCCGGGAGCTGCAGCACGCCATCGAGTATGCCATGAACGTGCTTCCCGATGACCGGAACCTGATTACCCTGGAGTACATCCCGGAAAACATCAGCCAGCTGCAAAAAGAGGAAGCAGAGGGCTTCTATCCTGTGGCCCCCAGTTTTGCACCGGGGCTGGAGCCGGCCAAACCCACCCGGCAGACCCGGAAGCGGACCCTCCGGGAAGTGGAGCGGGCTGCCGTCTGCCAGGCCCTCCGGGCCCAGCACGGCAATATTTCGGCGGCTGCCCGGCAGCTGGGTATGAGCCGGCAGAATCTCCAGTACCGGATCAAACGGGACAGCATTGATTTGAACGAATTTTTAGGCTAACTGCATACCATGCCCGCGGGACAGGGAAACCTGCCCCGCTTTTTTGTGAAGGGTGCAGCTGCCTGTGAAACGCTTTTTGCAGGGTAAAAAAAGGAAAAATAATTTGCGCCTAAAAAGCAGACGTATTGACTCTGCAAAATAACGCAAAAATTTGCATAGGAATTGCTTTTGCTATAAAAAATGGCGTAAAACCTGGAGAAAAACGACAGGAAAAAATCTTGAAATATAGCAAAATTATTTGCAGCTATGCAAATATAATGCCTATAATTTGGCACGCAAAAAGAAAATCAGCAGGTGCAAAAACCTCATTTTTTTATTTGCACTTAGTGTAAAAATAAAAAGTACAGAAACTGGAAAAATGGCTTGAAACGGCGGTTTTGAACCAGTATATCCATTAGTTTTTCTAATGAGTTACAAACTTTTTTCAAACAGGCACGTTTCTTGCAAGATAGTAAAGCGTAGGAGGACTGGTTGTCACTGGTCCTGAAAAATCGGAATATTTGCATTAGAGGAAAAACGGACTGAACAGAAAGGAGGAATTTGCCGCGCCGGAGCCGCCCAGGGTATGGAAGAACGTGCAGGGGCAGCACCGGAGGAAACAGGTTTCCTGTTATTATCTTAGATCGTAAGGAAAGGGGTTTTTGAGATGAGTAAAGAGAGAAAGAAGTACGAGCTGCGCCCCATCGTCATGTCTGTGACAGTGGTGCTGTTCGCCCTGATGCTGATAGCCATCGTGGTGGATGCCAAGGGTTTCTACAACGTGCTGAACAACCTGGTCATGCATAATGCCATGTGGGACTTTGGCTGGTTCCTGAGTCTGCTGTGCTTTTTCATGGTCATTTTCTGCGTGGTCTGCATGCTGACCCCCATTGGTTCCATCCGGCTGGGCGGTCCCAATGCCAAACCCAAGTTCACCTATATGCAATGGTTCGGGATTTCCCTGTGCACCGGCATTGGCGCCGGCGTGGTGTTCTGGGGCTCGGCTGAACCTTTGATGCTGGCCATGGAACCGCCCAAGTCCCTGGGCCTGATTCCTGGCAGCAACCAAGCCGTGCTGTGGAGCATGGCCCGCTGCTTCCTCCAATGGGGTTTTACTCCCTATGCCACCTGCGTGGTGACCGGCGTAATTCTTTCCTACGTAATTCTCAACAAGAAAGCCCCTTTCCGTACCAGCTCCCTGCTGATCCCTATTTTTGGACCGGAAGTCATTGGCAGCCGGAAAGCCGACTGGTTTGATGCTCTGTCCACCTTCGCCCTGACCGGTGCTGTAGCCGGCGGCCTGGGGTACGGTGCTATGCAGCTGTCCGCTGCTGTAAAAGCCTTTGCCGGTTATCCGCCTTCCCTGCCGGTATACGTAGCGATTATTTTCTTCATGTTCCTGTTCTACAACGCCTCTGCGCTAAGCGGTCTGCAAAAAGGCATCACCTGGCTGTCCAACAAGAATGTGCAGTTCTTCTTTATCCTGCTGCTGTTTGTACTGTTCTTTGGTCCCACCGCCTACATTTGCAACCTGTTTGCCGAATCCCTGGGCGAATACGTATCCAACTTCATTGCTATGAGCCTGAACACCATGCCCTATGCGGATTCCGGCATGTGGCCCCAGAATTGGGATATGTACTGGTGGGCTGACTGGATGGCCTATGCACCGCTGCTAGGCCTGTTCATGGTAAAAGTGGCCTACGGCCGTACCATCCGGGAATTTATCGCCATTGAATGGGTGGCTCCTGCCATGTTCGGGATTGTGTGGTTCGCCGTATTTGGCGGCAACATCCTCCACTCCCAGCTGTGGGACGGTGTCAATTTCTATGAACAATACCTGGCCAATGGGGCAGAAGCCATGACCCTGACCAGTTTTGACGTACTGCCCATTCCCCTGGTTTCCAAGATTTTCATGCTGATCATCATCACCATTTCCGTGGTTACCCAGTGCGAATCCATGACCATTACCCTGGCCAGTATGACCATGAAGGAAACCACCGTAAACGAAGAAGCTCCTGTTGCACTGAAGCTGTTCTGGGGCATTACCTTCGCCGTGATTGCCGCTGTCTTCATTGTGTTGGGCGGCATTGATGGGGTTAAGACCATCAAATCCTTCTGCGGTATCCCCCTGGCCTTCATCTGCGGCTGGCTGACCCTGGGCTTTATCCGCTACATGGCCAAACGCCCCCGGAATCTGGACGGTTCCTACGTCTACGAAGACGAATGCGTCAACGATCCGGATAACGGGGAACCCATGGCACCCCGCAGCACCAACAAGTGGCTGAACAAAATGGGTTGGTAAAACCGGCTCAGCCTATTAACCAGTGACATACGCGGTTCATTCCGGCTGCCGCGTTTGTCTATACCCTGGTTTTCAGGACCTCCTGGAGACCAGGGATTTTTTTGCCTGAATGGCGACGGGAAACCGGCAGCTTTGGCAGCAAAATATAGGGCAGCTGAAAAAATGTATTTAACCTGAAAGAAAAATAATTTGCGGCCCTGGGGCAGCTTTCTGGTGCAAAAAAATTCTGGGAAAAACGGGTGGGCAGCCTGAACCTGGGCTGTACTCTAGCTCTGAAAAATAACGAGAAGATTCAGAAATGACAAAAATCTTTGCAGGGGGAGCAAAAATATGCTTAAAGTTAGGCGTGCAAAATCGTCCTGAAAGTGCAAAAGAAATCTTTTGAATTTTTTTGCACTTTGCGTAATCCAAAATAAAACAGTTGCCTCTGGACCTTGACCGGTACTGGAGTTTTTCTGTAGCCCCTCGGGAAAGTGAACCGTGCCTACAGCGCCTTTGGCAAATAGGCACGGTTTTTGCCATATAGAAAATCGTAATGGACTGGCGCCAACCCAGCCTAAAAAATCGGAATAATACAATAAGGAGGAAATGAAAATGCCGGAAGCAAACCTGAAAGGCAAAATCTACAAAGAAGTCCTGGTGGTCATAGGACTTCTCCTGACCGCAGAAATCATACTTGGGGTATTCTTCACCAAGCAATTTGGTACTGCCATGTCCACCATGCTGTATTGGATTGGGGACACCTTTGGCTGGTGGATCAACTTCCTGTCCGTGCTGACGGTTATCTTGGGTCTGGTACTGATCATCTTCAAATGGGGGGACATCAAGATTGGCGGCATTGATGCCAAACCGGATTTCACCACCTGGCAGTGGTGGTCCATCTCCATCTGCGGCGGTATCGGCTGCGGCCTGCTGTACTGGGCCATGGGCGAACCCATGTTCCAATTTATGACCCCGCCCCTGGCCATCCATGCTGCCCTGGGCAGCCGGGATGCGGCCATCTTCGCCGTCAGCCAGGCCATGTTCCACTGGTCCTTCGTCCAGTACTTCATCTATTCCCTGCCTGCTACCGCCTTTGCCCTGCTGTGCTTCAACTACCAGAAATCCCTGTCCATGGGACCCATGGTAAAGGAAACCGCTGGTAAGGAGCATCGGCACATTACCACCCTGCTGCACATCCTGTGCGGCTATGCAGTAGCCTGCGGCGTATCCAACTCCATGGCAGCCGGCCTGATGCAGATTTCCGGCGGCATGAACGCCGTCTTTGGCATTACCCAGGGACCCCTGATGTACTTTGTGATTACCGTACTGGTAGCTGCTTTCTTCATCATTTCCTGCCTGACCGGCATCAACAAGGGTCTGACCTACGTATCTTCTGCCTGCATGTTCTGCTTCTTCGGCCTGATGATCTACGTGGTGGTCACCGGCAACTCTGAATTCATCGGCAAGATCGGCACCGAAGCCATGGGCCAGATTATGGACAACTTCTGGGGCAAGATCATGATCAACAACACCCTGGTTCCCCAGGACCAATGGCCTAACGAATGGCCCATCACCTTCTGGAACTCCTTCTTCATCTATGCACCGGTTATCGGCATGTTCCTGGCCCGGCTGGGCAAGGGCCGTACCGTCCGGGAATTCCTCCTGGTGGAAATTCTGGTTCCGTCCCTGTTCTGCTGTCTGTTCATCGCCATCTTCGCTGGCCAGAGCATGTACGTACAAACCAGCGGCACCATGGATGTGTGGGCCATGATCCAGCAGGAAGGCATGCAGACCACCCTGTACCAGGTACTGGGCACCATGCCCGGCGGCAAAGCTGTGCAGCTGGTCTTCCTGATTACCGTGTGCCTGTCCTTCATTACCCTGGCTGACCCCAACACCGCTGCCCTGGCTACCCTGTGTGTGCACGGCCAGGAAATCGACTCCGAACCCCCCAAGGCTATGAAAATCATCCTGGGTACGGCCATTTCTGCCGTAGCCTACCTGCTGGTGGTCTCCGGCGGCATGAACGCCGTAAAGGGCCTGCTGAATATTGGCGGTCTGCTCATGACCCTGCCCACCCTGTGGCTGTGCCTGATCATCTTTAGACTGGAAACCCCACTGCTGGCCTCCAAGAGCCACCGGATGGCGACCCAGCCGGAAGCCTACCAGGTGGAAGCTCCCGACGGCCGGGTACAGGTGGACGTAAAAGGCCTGGATGTGGTTATTTACCAGAAAGCCGATGCGGAAAAAGCCTGAGCCGCAGCCTTGTAAAACGAAAAGAAAGGTCCTTCCCGCTTGGCGGGGAGGACCTTTTTGCGTGCATCGGGACGCAACTCCCTTATTTGGTTACCCTATCACTGTGGACTCCTTAATAAGGGGTACAGTCCAAGCAAAGCGAACCTGGAGGGTGACGCTGAGCAGCAAGCCGCGAACCACTCTGGCTAGCAGAGAACCGCTCAGGAAGTGTCGCATTTTCCTTTATAGCCCCCTTCAAGCGTGAAGGGGGTGGCAGCCGAGAGGCTGACGGAAGAAGTTTTCCAGGATTCAGGCGACGATAGAAGTCTAATCAAAACCGCAGTTCTTCATTAAAACTTCCTCAGTCATCTCTGCGAGATGACTGCTCCTTAGTGGTTCGCCGTGCTCCGTTCCCCTTCACCCTGCGGGTTCGGCTCACGGACGGCTATCACATGGCTCACATAAACCAAGAGTCCCTTTGCAAATTTGCCGGACTCTTGGATGTGAGCGCAACGCTTTGCCGGGCCGGTCTTAGGCCTATACGAGTCATGTGCAAAACGGGTATAGGAAAAGAAATCATAGTACGTGGATGATTGCAATCTCTCTTTTTATCACATGACCAGTAGTGGATAGGAACGCTTCCTTCAAGCGTGAAGGAAGTGGCGCCGAAGGTGACGATAGAAGTTTTATCAAAGCCGAACCGAATGGTATGAACCCTAACAACCATGTGGGGCTCCCAAAAATTCAACTTAGATGCATCAGCATTTGACAATTCACCTTACAAAACTTCCTCAGTCATCCCTATAGGATGACAGCCCCTTCACGCTTGAAGGGGCCGGTCTTAGGCCTATACGAGTCATGTGTAGAACGGGTATTGAAAAAGCAACATAGTTCGTAAATATCTGCACCTACGGACGCAAAAAGGCCCGATGGGGAAAGAGGGGGCTTTCCCATCGGGTCAATTTGCTTAGAAGGGTTTCTATGAAGTTTCTGCTAGGAGTGATACGTTACGTTACATTGCCATCTTGTAGATTTCAGCGGCAATTTCCGGAGTCAGTTTCACGAAGTTGCCGTGGTTGGGAGCACCGTGGAACATGCTTTCCACCATCTTAGGAATGTCTTCTTCCTTGCCGCCCAGTTCGCTGATATGGGTAGGCATGCCCATTTCCTTCACGAAGTCTTGGAATGCTTTGATGCCTTCCATAGCGGTGATTTCAGGATGTTCGAAGTCCATCTGGCAGCCCCATACCCGGGTTGCATATTTGGCAAACAGGGTGGGTCCCTGGGTCTTCATGGCATATTGCATCCAGTAGGGGAACAGCAGGGCCAGGCCGGCGCCGTGGGAAGCTCCGTAGAGGATGCCGATTTCGTTGTCCATATGGTGGGTGCCCCAGTCTTGGGCGCGGCCTACACCGGTGGAGTTGTTCTGGGCAACCATGGCAGCCCACATAATGTTGGCACGGGCATCGTAGTTCATGGGATCTTTCATAACCCGGCGGGCTTCTTTGATCATGGTCAGCATAACAGCTTCCAGCAGACGGTCGGTGAGTTCATTCTCTTTGGTGTGGGAGAAGTACCGTTCCATGCAGTGGGCCATAATATCGGAGATGCCGCTGGCCGTTTGGTACGGAGGCAGGGTCATCATCAGTTCAGGGTTCATAATGGCAAACAGCGGACGCAGGATGTCGCCGTCAGCGCAGCGTTTGTAATGGTGGCCGTCTTCGGTATCCATGGTTACTACGGAGTCCGTAGAGCCTTCAGAACCGGAAGCAGCGATGGTTACTACGCAGCCAACCGGCAGAGCTTCCGTAACCGGGCCCTTCTTGCCGCAGTAGAAATCCCAGAAGTCGCCGTCATATACAACACCCAGGGCAATGCCTTTGGCAGAGTCCATAACGGAGCCGCCGCCTACAGCCAAGATGAAGTCTACGCCTTCTTTTTTGGCCAGTTCAATGCCTTTGTAAATCAGGTCGGTGTGGGGGCTGGCCTTTACGCCGCCCAGTTCAACATGTCCGATCCCCTGAGCGTCCAAAGACTTTTTTACCCGATCCAGCAGGCCGGAACGCACTGCGCTGCCGCCGCCGTAATGGATCAAAACCTTATGGCCATTGTACTTCTTTACATATTCGCCGGTTTCATTTTCGGTGCCCTTGCCGAATACAAAATACGTGGGGCTGTAAAAAGTAAAGTTATCCATCTGTAATACCCTCCTGTTTTTTTCCACAATTTCCGTGGCTTGTTGACTATGCCTTTATTATAGCGGGATACCCCCTGTAAGTATGTGCAAGTCCTCGCTGTTTTTTTGCCGATTCTCGCTTTCTGAACGGCCAAAAAGATGAGAATAGGCACAGGAACGGAGGAAGAAAGCAAAGTGCAAAAAACGCAAAAAAGCTACAATAAGGAAGACAGAAAGGGGCGGCGAGTTATGGACAACCTAATGAAAGAATATTACCAGCAGAGAACCCGCGCCATCCGGCAAAGTTCCCCCAAGGAGTGGGAAGCCTTTCTCCTGGACTGGCAGCAAAAGGCTAGGGAGCAGGAGAATCAGGGGGTATGGCTGGAGGTTTCCCATGAGCTGGGTTTGTTCTATCGCAGCCTGGGACAATACGACAAATCCATTGAAGTTTTTGCGCAGGTGGGACAGTGCATCGGCAGCCGCTTTGGCAAAAACGGTCCGGAGTATGCAGCGCTTCTGAACAACCTGGCAGGGACCCATCGCCTGGCCGGGAATAAAAAGTATGCCATCCGGCTGTTCCAGGATGCCTTAGCCATTTACCAGGCCCAGCGGCAGACCAATACCTCAGCCTGCGCCAGCATTTACGGGAATCTTTCCCAGACGGAGCAGGAACTGGGGGAATGGGAGCAGGCGGCTGAATACCTGGAAAAATGCCTCCAGTATCTGCGACTGTCCGGTCGGGTGGAGGAACTGGGGCCCGGGTACCACAACCTGGCCTTGCTGTACCGGAAGGCCGGCCAGCCGGAAAAGACCCAGGCTTGCATTGACAAGGCCCTGGCCGAATTCCAGGCCCACAGCGGGGAGGAGATTTCCCACTATGCAGAGGCCCTGAACGGCTTAGGGGGGCTTTTGTACGAAACCCACCAGTATGAACGGGCGGCCCAGGTCTACGAACAGGCCGCCGAGTACATTGCCCGGTTCTACGGCAAGAACCATGAATACGCAGTGAATCGCCAGCATCAGGCCTGGGCCCTGCGGGGCATGGGAAATTTACAAAAAGCTTACCAAGCTCTTTGGGAAGCGGAGACAATTTGTGCTAAACTATATGGGTCGCAAAATGAACGGGTTCGGGCCGTCCAGGATGAGCTGCGCCAGCTTAGCCGCATGATTGCCAAAACCAGCTGAATAAAAGGAGTGAGTAAGTTGTCCAAACAGACCATGGATATGACCCAGGGACCCTTGGTAGGGAAAATCCTGCGCTTTAGTCTGCCGTTAATGGTAACCAATCTATTGCAGATGCTGTTTAACGCAGCAGATGTGGTGGTAGGGCAGTTTGCCGGGTACGACAGCCTGGCCGCCGTAGGGAGCACCTCGTCCATCATTTATCTGTTTACCAACCTGCTCATCGGTCTGGGCGTGGGCATCAACGTGCTCATTGCCAACTTTGTAGGGGCCGGCAACCGGCAGAAGGATATTTTCCTGACCCTGCACACGGCCATTACCGTAGGCGCCGTAGGCGGCGTGGTGCTGGGGGCCCTGGGCTTTGTTCTGACCCCCTGGATCCTCCGGCTGGTATCCACCCCGGCGGATATTTTTGCCAAGACGGTGCTGTACCTGCGGATTTATTTCCTGGGTTCCGTCTTTGTGATGCTGTATAATTATGGTACCGCAGTGCTGCGGGCCATTGGGGATACCCGCCGGCCCCTTATTTTCCTCCTGATCAGCGGTCTGACCAACGTGGTGCTGAACCTGTACTTCGTTATCGGGCTGGGCTGGGACGTGGCCGGGGTAGGGGTGGCCACCGTAATCAGCCAGCTGCTCAGCGCCTTTTTGGTGCTGCGCTGCCTGTCCCGGGAAAAGGGTGCCTGGCGTTACCACTGGAAATGCTTCTTTGTACACCGGCAAAGCCTGTATGAAATCTGCCGGATCGGCATTCCCGCCGGCATCCAGGCCTGCCTGTTCAGCCTGTCCAACGTAGCCATTCAGGGCGCCATCAACGCCTACGGCAGCATCATCGTGGCTGCCAACAGCGCCGCCGCCAATATCGAAAATTTCCTGTACATTGCCATCAATTCCTTCCACCAGGCGTCCATGACCTTTATCAGCCAGAACCTGGGGGCGGGAAAATGGGCCCGGGTGAAGAAAGTGGCAGCCACCTGCCTGACTCTGGCCTTCTTCCTGGGGCTGTTTGAGGGCCTCTGCATGCTGTTGTGGAGCCCCCAGCTGATGGAACTGTTTAACGGCAATCCCCAGGTCATTGCCGCCGGCACCGTGCGCCTCCACTGGGTGGGCGCCCTGTACGTCATCTTTGGCTGTGCCGACGTATTGGTGGGCAGCATCCGGGGCTTTGGCATCACCATGGGCCCCATGCTCATCAACCTGCTGGGCACCTGCCTGTTTCGGCTGGTATGGATTTGGTATATCAAGGCCCCGGCAGTCCCTGTAGAAATGGTGTACCTGTCCTATCCCATTTCCTGGGTCCTGATTCTCATAGCCCTGTCGTTCTACTGGGTCTATGTGTACCGTCATTATGCCTCCCGGCATAACAACCAAGTAAAGAAATTAGCCGCAGAAAACGGCTGAACCTAGTATGCATTGTTTGCGGAGTCTGCCGCTCAGGCAGATTCCTGTTTTGCCCGTTTTGGCGGTGGGGAGCCGCCATCCGAAGAACTTTCAGAGGGGGGAGCGCGGTGAACGGCAAGATAACGTTGCAGCATACCTTAAAACAGCAGCTGAATGTCCACCTGGTGCAGCAGATGCATCTCTTGCAGCTGAGCAGTATGGATTTGACCAATTTTGTTGCCCAGGCTGTAGAAGCCAATCCGGTGCTGGACTTTCCCTGGACCGAGGAAGAAGCCCGGTCCTACCGTCCTGCCTATCAGGGGGACACGGACGAGAATGAGGATATGCCCGACCCGGTGGAAAACGCCAAAAAGCAGGACTATACCCTGCAGCAATATTTGGAAGTCCAATTGGGCTGCCAAAAGCTGGACGAAACCCAGCGGCGGCTGACCCGGTACATTGCCGGAACCCTGGATGCCCGGGGCTATTGGACGGAAAATTCCCTGGATACGGCCAAGGCCTTCGGGGTTACCGAAGACCAGGTGTGGCAGGCCCTGGAAAAAATCCAAAGCCTGGAGCCTGCCGGGGTGGGGGCCCAGAATTTCCAGGAATGTCTTTTGCTCCAGCTTTGCCAGCAGGATGGGGATACCTGCCTGGCCAAACGCATTGTCAAGGAAGGCCTGGAGCAGCTGGCCGGCAATCAGATTCCGGCCCTGGCCAGCCAGTTCCATACCACCAAGCAGAAAATCCTGGCCGCCCGGGACCAGATTCTGAAGCTGAACCCTAAGCCCGGCGCCGGCTTTGCCTCGGGCAGTCCCGTGCTGTACCAGCGGGAAGACGCCTTTGTGGAAGCTACGGAGAAGGGCCTGAAACTCACGGTTTACGACAATTGGGGCGGCAAGTTCACCCTGAACCAGGAATACGTCCAGCTGTCTAAAACTACTACAAATAACCAGGTAAAGGACTACCTGAAAGAGCAGCTGGGCAAGGCCCGGCAGCTCCAGCAGCTCCTGGCCGAGCGGCACCATACCCTGGTACTGGTGTTCCACGCCCTGGTGACCCACCAGGAACCCTTTTTCCGGGAAGGCCCAGGACACCGGCAGCCGCTGAAGCTGGCGGACCTGGCAGAAGAAACGGGCATGAGCATTTCCACCATCAGCCGGGCTCTGAGCCACAAGTACATTGCCTGCAAATGGGGCTCCTTTCCGGCGGACTCCTTCTTGGTGAATGCAGGGACTACGGAAACCCAGCAGGTCATCACCGATGAGAAGTTCGAGCACCTGATTCGGTCCATCATTGACGCCGAAGACAAGAAACATCCCCTTAGCGATCAGGGCATCTGCCAAAAACTGGAAGAGCAGGGCATCAAGGCCGCCCGGCGGACGGTGAACAAGTACCGGACAAAAATGGGAATTGGCGATAAGTCTGCACGGAAAAAATGGGAATAAGACAGGATAAAAACAGGCTGTGAACCCTGCGCTGGCAGGACTCACAGCCTATTTCTATTCTATTTTTCAGGAGGGGATAGTTATTTCTTTTGCAGGTTTTCCAGAACGGGATCAATGATTTGTTCCCATTGGGTGGGAGCCTTGTCGATGAACATTTCCGCAAAGTTGAAGTCCACCAGGGATTCGTGCACGGCCTTGGAAGCTTCCGTCATCCGGGGAACAATGCCCGCATCTTCCAGCAGGGCAATGGAGCCCTTCAGTTCGGCGGCCCGCCGTTTGGCATGGACGCCGGTGCCGGTCACCAGCCGGTTCAGGTGGGATTCGAAAGAAGTGCCGTCCATGGACTTGCCAATGGAGGCCACCACTTCGTCCGCTACCCCGTAGGCATGGGCCCCTTCCAGCATTTCAATCATCAGGCTGGCAATGCCCTTCATGAAGATGGAGCGCACCAGTTTGATGGCAGAAGCGGAACCGGCCACTTCCCCTGCCAGGGTAATGTCCATATGGTAGGGGGCCATGGTTTCCTTGAAGGCAGCAGCCCCGTTGCCACTGGCCGTAATGGGCACCTGGTGTTTCTTTTTAGGCAGGGAACCCAGCATGGCGGCATCGGTAAAGAGAACGCCGGTGGCTTTGATTTCTTCCCAGATGGTCTTTTTGATGGCCGGGGTGGAAGCGGATACGTCCACATAATGCTGGCCAGGTTTCAGAACTCCTTTGATTTCTTCGCAAACCCCCAGAGTAAAGGAAGAAGGCACCGCTGCAAAAATCACGTCCGCCCATTGGGCAATGGCCGTGGAGCTGTCCACCAGTTCTACATGGGCTTCTTCTGCACGCTTGTGCACCAACTTGCCCATCATTGGGTCATTCTGCAGAGCGTCATGGGCCTTGATCCCGTGGAGCCCTTCCCCATACAGCCCTAACGCAATGTTGTACGCTGCTTCACCAAAGCCAATAAATCCTACGTTCATCGTTTTGCCTCCTTATAAATGGAATAAAGTCGTTATTCGTAATTTTCAGTATCTTCGTTAACTTTATTCTACCGTATATAAAGAACAAAGGGAAACAGTTATAAATTGAACTGGCAACAAAAATAATTTGTCATTAATGGTTTCCCTTTCCTGCATAAAAAACTCCAGCAGGCCTATCGGGGGGGATAGGACTGCCGGAGTTTTTTCTTCTATGCAAAGGAGTGAAACTAATGAAATTAACGAAAGGAATTATTGTTCCTGCTGCCAGATGACCCGGCCTGCCCGGAGGGTGGTGTAGGGGAGCAGCTGCTGGGTGCCGGTGCGTTCGTTGCCAGCAGAATCGGCGAAGGTTACAGGCCCTTCCTGGAGCTTGCACAGCACCAGGTCAGCGCAGTAGCCCGGGGCCACCTTGCCGATGGTATCCTCCAGCCCCAGGACCTTGGCCGGGGTGGTGGTGACGCTGGTGAGCACCTGGGAAAGGCTCATGCCCATATTGAGCAGTTTGGACATGCACCGGGGCAGGTCCCACATGGCTGGTTCCTTATGGAAGGTGGTAATGGTGGAGTCGCTGCTGATGATGTCCGGGTAGAAGCCGTCCTTAAAGGCGCCTTCTGCTGCCGGGAAATTGAAGTTCACCCGGCCGTTGCCTACGTCAAACAGGACGCCCCGCTGCCGAGCTTCCAGGATTTCCGGTTCCACGTGGCCGTTTTCCCCTAGAAGGGTCCGGCCGGAACCATGGTACACATGGCTGAAGATATCCCCAGGCCGCAGCAGGCTAGCCACTTTCCCCATGCTTTCCGGAGGATTGGTGGTGTGGACGCAGACGGGCAGCCCCAGGGCTTCGCCCATTTCTACGGCTTTTTGGAGCGGCCGCAGCCTCAGGTCCCCCACGATGTTTTGGCTGATCCGGACCTTCAGGCCCCGGATTTCCCCAGGATAGGCATCCAGCAGGGCTTCCATTTTCCCCAGGTCCAGGACCTTGTCGTCCAGGGGTTCGTTGATGCCCCGGCCTGGCTGGCCTACAGGAGAAATGTTCAGGTAGCTGTGGAGCCGGAGCTTTTTGCCCACTAGGTCACAGGCGTGGAGGGCGGCGTAGTTGGCGTAGCCCGCCGTGCCCATGTCGCAGGCCGTGGTGACGCCGGCTTCTGCCAGCCGGTTGGCGTCCAGGCCAAAGCCGCTGCCGTGGCGGAACAGGTGTACATGGTAGTCCACAAAGCCCGGAAACACGTAGTTCCCCTGGGCGTCCAGCACCTTCCGGGCCGCCGGTACGGCGGCTTCTTCCGGCAGGACTTCCACAATTTTATCCCGGTTCACCAGAACGGTGCCCCGGCTTTCCCGCCCGGTTTCCGTATCCAGCAGCCGGGCGTTTTTGATACTTACATCAAACATAGGCGCATCTCCTTAATAGAACGGCCAAATCATGGGGATAACCACGATACAAGTGACCATAAATACCAGGGCCAGGCCGATGTTGCTCTTGAGATAATCCGAGAACTTGTAGCCACCGTAGGAGTAGATCAGGTTGGCCGGCGGGCAGGCAATTGGCGTCAGGATAGACATGGTGGAAGCGATACCCAGCACCATAACCAGGGCAGAGGGGATAACCCCAATGGACCGGGCCACAGCAATAACAATGGGCATCAGGAGGGTTACGGTTACTACGTTGGACATGAACTGGGTCATCACCATGGTGAGCAGGAAGATGACTACGGTAATGAAGTACACATTGGTGGAGCCGCCGATCAGGGTGATCAGCAGGTTGGCAATCTGCTGGGCAGCGCCGGTCTTTTTCAGGGCCGTGGCCAGGGGCACCATACCGCCTAACAGGATAACGGTCTGAATGCTGACCAGCTGGTAGGCCTGCTTTTCGGTGAAAATTCCGCAGCACACATCAGCTACAGCGCCGATAATGGCTACCATGTAGGAAGGAATACCGGTCTGTTTTTCAAAAATCATACCGATAAATACCAGGAGCATAATGATGATGGAAGCATTTTGTTTAAACTTGGAAACTTGTTTGATTTCCTTGTGGGAGGAGAACAGGGCATCATCGAAGCCCTTCATTTTGATGTCCGGCAGGAAGCGGTAGCCGATAAAGTACATATATACCATCATGATGATGGTCAGGGGCAGGCCGATTTTGCCGATTTCAAAGAAACCGAACGGGTAGCCCAGTTCCAGAATTTGGTTGCCGATGAGCACGTTGATGGCCGCATCGCCCACCAGGGTCAGACGGCCGCCGCACATGGAGCCTAGGAAGGCACACATTAACAGCTTGGAATGGCTGAACCCGGTCCGGGCGCAGATACCCATGATAATGGGGATGAACACGGCAACGGTGCCGGAGTTGGAAACGGCGGAAGAAAGAATGCTGGAAAGCAGCAGAATGGCCATGATGAGCTGCCGTTCCGTTTTGGCATACTTGGTGACCGTGTGGGCAATCTTGTCGCAGACCCCGGTTTCAAACAGGGCGGACCCTACGATGACCACGCCAATCAGCATCAGGATGGTGGTGCTGGCAAAGCCGGCAATGGCTTCTTTGGGGGTGACCAGACGGGTGAGCACCAGGGCAATCATGGACAGCATAATGGTCAGGTTGACCGGAATCTTTTCCATCAGGAAGGAGATGACGGCCAGTACCAGAATGATAATGGCAATAGTAGCAGGGGTGAACATGATATTCCTCCTTAAATCCAAAAGTTTGTGAGAAATGTAAAAATAAATAGAAATTTCAATATAACAGCCTTAAAAAAAGAGCGCAGAGGACTGCTCTGCGCCCTGAGGTTCGCCTGTAAAGGAGGGGCTGATTATGTCCTGTTCACCCTTGAGGGCCTGAATTAAAAGGAGGGGACCTTTTGCAATTCGTGTCTACAGGAAAGGCTTCTCAAGAGTAAACAATCCATAATCTATAACAAGCAAAAGCTGAGTAATTAGAAGTCAAACATACCGGCCGGTTTGGTATTGGGTTTCTTGGTGTCGGTATAGGTTTTGGCTGTTTCATAATCGATATCGTGGATCGGCCAGGTAGGTTCCTTGCCTTCGTATACTTCCTGCACGCCCATGGCGGAGAAGTAGCTGGCACGGTGGGCAGCTTCCTGGGTGTTGCCGCCGATATGCGGGTACATGATGACGTTGTCCAGGGTCAGGAGCGGCAGGTTAGGATCCACCGGTTCCTTCTTCAGGGCATCTAGGCCAGCGCCGGCAATGGTGCCGTTCTTGCAGGCTTCGTACAGGGCATCTTCATCCACGCAGCCGCCCCGGGCAGTGTTGATCAGGAAAGCGGTGGGTTTCATCATAGCCAAGGTTTCGGCATTCACAATGTGATGGGTAACCGGGGTATTGGGGATATGGATGGATACGTAGTCGCTTTCTTTGAAGATCCGGTCCAGGTCCCGTACCACTTCAACCCCATCGGGGAAGTCAGCAGCCGGTTTGTAGGGATCGTAAGCCAGTACGTTCATTTCCATGCCCAAAGCCCGTTTGGCCAGGCGACTGCCGATGTTGCCGCAGCCGATGATGCCCAGGGTCTTGCCGTTAATGGTATTCTTGCGCACCTTCAATTTTGCTTTGTAGTAGTCGTTGACCCAGGTCTTGTGCAGCACGGTTACGTTGCGGCTGCATTCCAGAATCAGCAGCATAGCGGTTTCGGCTACGGAAGTGGAGTTGGCCACCGGAGCATACAGGGCTTGTACGCCATTGTCGTGGCAGGCCTTTACGTCCAGGGCGTCGAAGCCGGCACCGTGACGGACAATAACCTTCAGGTTGGGGTTGGATTCGATAACTTCCCGGGTAATCGGGGTAATCCGGACAATCATGGCATCCGGTTGGTATTCTTTCATATCTGCCAGTACATCGGCAGTTTCAAAGCCGCGGCTGGCAATCAGGGTATGGCCAGCATCTTCCAGCAGTTTGCGGCCTTCAGACATAATTTCTTGAGGCAGTAAAATTTTCCAAGGCATGTTCGTTAGCTCCTTTATTAACCTTTGTACATTCCGTCGATGATTTCTACGCCTTTGTCAGCCAGGCGCTTGTCAACCCATTCTCTCTTGGAGTTGCCGGTTTGGGCAGCCACCAGTTTGGCTTCGTCCTGAGCTTGGAAAGCTTTGGCAGCTTCCAGTACAGTTTCGCCTTCCTGCCAAGGAATCACGATAACGCCGTCTTCGTCCATGACGATGATGTCGCCGGGGTTAATGCTGATGCCGCCGCAGGAGATAGGAACGTTGATTTCGCCGGGGCCTTCTTTGTAGGGGCCGCCAGGGTTGGTGCCGGTAGCGTAGATAGGATAGGTCATTTTGCGGACGGCGTCGATATCCCGGATAGGACCATCGATGATGATGCCGCCGATGTTCTTGGAACCGCCGTAGGTGAACATGATTTCGCCAATCAGGGAACGGTATTCTTCGCCGCCATCGTTGGAAACGATCAGCACATCACCAGCTTTGGCCATGTTCAGGGCCTTGTGCAGCATCAGGTTGTCCCCGGAACGGGTTTTGATGGTGAGAGCCCGGCCTACGTTGATGGGATCCTTGGGGCTGCTTTGCAGTTTGATGCGGGGATGCATACCAACCAGACGACCCATGGTGTCGGAGATGTTGGCAGCAGGGATGGTTTTGAAAGCATCCAGCAGTTCTTGAGCAACTTCCGGTTTTTGCAGGAATACGCGATTTCCAATAGACATTTACAATTCCTCCTTGAAATACATAACGGTTTGCAATCAAATGGCAATTCGTAATTTTCTGTTTTATTGCTTGCAACCGTATAATACCTTTTGACAACCACAAAGTAAAACAGTTATAATTTGGAGGAGGAACAAAATAATTTTGTGGCTAAGAGAATTTACCGGGGCGCCTGGCCCAAGGAGCACCGGAACTTGGCATCAAGGAGGACCCTATGGATCTGGAAAGCTTATACTACTTTAAAGAACTGATCCGGAACCTGAACATGACCCAGACAGCCAAACGGCTGTTCCTGTCCCAGCAGACCCTGAGCAACCACATTGCCCGGCTGGAAAAGTGGTGCGGTATCCCGCTGTTCTACCGGAAACCCCGGCTGACCCTGACCACCGCCGGTTTTTCCCTGCTGCAATTTGCCGACAAGGTGCTGAACCAGGAGCAGGAATTCAAGGAAGTGCTGTCGGATATTGCCGAAGAAGCCCGGGGCACCATTCGCTTTGGGGCCAGCTTCATCCGCTACAATATTGCCCTGCCGGCGGTGCTGCCGGACCTTACCAGGCGCTACCCCCATGTGTCCATGGACCTGACGGACGATACCTCGGATCATCTCCAGTCCCAGCTTTTGGAAGGGAATCTGGACGTAATCCTCTCCGTACGTAACGAAAATATTCCCGGCCTCAGCAGCACCCTGCTGCTGGCCAACCAAATTTATCTGCTGGTATCCGACCGGCTGCTGAAAAAATACTATGGGGCGGAAACGGAAATTATCAAGGAACGCTCCCGGCACGGAGCCCATTTGAAAGACTTTGCCAAGCTGCCCTTTTTGATGCTGACACCCCCCAACCGGATGGGCACCATCTTGACCAACTGCTTTGAGGAAGCAGGCTGCGCACCCCAGGTGTATATCCGCACGGACCACCTGCGCATGAGCGAAACCATTTCGTCCAAGGCACTGGCCGCCACCTTCAGTACCACCATGCCCCTCAATAAGACCAAAAAGCAGCTGGCCTCCGACGTGAACATCTTTCCTTTACTGTACAAGGAAAAGCCCGTGTACCACAACCTGTACCTGGCCTACTTCAAGAATCGGTACCACGCCCGGTATTTGAAGTACTTCATTGAACTGCTGGAAAACTATTTTAAGAATGTGGAAACCATGGACCCCAGTTACGTCCATAAACCGGAACCGGGCGTGGAATAAACGCCTATACGCCAAAGGGCCGGGGCCTGTACGTGAAGTACAGGCCCCGGCCCTTGGTTGTTTTTCCCTAGAAAAGGAGCTATATGGAGGTAGATAGTACGCAATAGGCAGAAACCATGGTCAAACAAAAACTGACCGGGTTACTTCTGAAAATTGTTTGCGAAAAAGTACTTTAATATTCGGGAAATAAAATGGCTTATTCGAAATCGAAATACGCCATCGGATCCCAGTCCAGCATACTGGGAACTTTGCTAGAGAATGCCTTAGAAACGAATAAATCCAGCAGCAAACCTTCAAAATCAAAACCTTCTTTGGCGGCACTAGAGACCATTTTCTTATCCATTTCCATAAGCTTCATCCTCCTTTTTTTGTTCGGTTAATATCGAACTATCTTTATTATACTCATTTTTGCGTTCGTGACTAGTACTTCACATTTCCTTCACAAAAAAGCGGTTGCTCACTTTTATAATTGTAAACAGTTTAACGGAATTTGAGAAAATTTGACGTAGGATTTTTCACCGCAAGCAACGAGGCAGAAAGCTGAATGTATTTCTGATTCGTTTCTCTCGATAGGCTTGTGCTTATAATTAGGCCCTGCTGCCCCCATCCGAGGCGCTGTGCGCCCCACCTTCTCTTGAACACGCCCCATCTGCGCCTTTGGAATTCTTATGATAGGCGCATCTTCCCCATTTCAGCTGCTCCACAGCTGAAACGGAGAAGACAGGCAGCCGGAGGCCGCAAAACATGGATGAACTTCCTCAGTCATCCCTACGGGCTGACAGCCCCTCAGTGGTTCGCAGCTAGCTGTTCATCTTCGCTCAGAGAGCTTGATTCACAGGCTGCTATCACATGGCTCACATTAGCCAAGAGCCTTTTGACTAACGGATTTGCTCTTGGATGTGAGCGCAACGCTTTGGATGGGCCGGTCTTAGGCCCATACTGGTCGTGTGTTAAACGGGTTTTGAGATGAAATCACGGTATGTAAATACTAATACTACCTTTCTTTGTCACTTGACCAGTGGTGGCCTGGAAGCCTCTTTCAAGCGTGAAAGAGGTGTCAGTCACTGCGTGACTGACGGAGAAAGTTTAATACTCAGCATTTCGCGGCCATCGGCCGCTGCCTTCCACTTACCTGTTCGCTGCGTAGCGAACAGGAGAAGAAGAAGGGTGGCTACGCCCCAAGAATAAAACGTAGCCGGGATGGGTTTCAAATCCAGGATGCCCGGAGGGCCGAACCACACTACACCCCGCAGACCGCACTACCCTTTCACAAATTTTATTTGTAGCACACCCAAAATATCTATGTTTTACTTTGTTATAGTCTCAAGTTATCATACAATTGCCAAAAATGCAAAGACTGAAAATTACTAATTTACATTTCATTCCATCGCGGGTGAAATAGAAAGGGGGACCGTTACACAGCAGTTTCCGTTTTGGCGGTGCAGCCGCGGGCTGCCCAAAACGGCAGGCAAAATGAAGGGAAACCGGAGAGCCGGCTTTCCGAACCAAGCATTGGCAATCAAGAAAGGATGACGACAATGACTCCTATGGCATTGGCATTAGGTATTCTATTTATCACGATTTTGCTATTTATCTGGGAACCCATTCCCATTGCAGTTACTGCTATCTTAGCTTCCATTTCCTACGGCGCCCTGGGCATTGTGAAAATGAGCACAGTGTTCTCCGGCTACGACAACAACACCAACATCTTGCTGGCCGGCATGATGGTGGTCGGTTCTTCCCTGTTCCACACCGGCATCACCGACAAGATTGGTGAAAAGATGATTGCCATTACCGGCAAAAGCGAACGGAACATCATCCTGGCAACCCTGATCGTTTCCTGCATCCTGAGCTCCGTGTGCAGCAACATCGGCGTTATGGTTGCTATGGCTCCCCTGGTAACGGCCATGGCGGAATCTGCCGGCGTAGGTCCTTCCCGGGCTCTGCTGGGCCTGTTGTTTGGTGCCCAGTTCGGCGGCTTCGTAACCCTGGTAGGCGTAGGCTCCAACGCTGCTGCCGCTGCTGCCATGGGCAAGCTGGGTCTGGTACCCTTCGGCTTCTTCAGCATCACCCCCTTCGGCATCGGCGTGTGCATTGTGGGTACCCTGTACTTCACCTTCATCGGTTCCAAGATGATTCCCGATACCGGCTACGTTCCTGAATTTGCCCAAATCGAAAAGAAACCCCTGAACAAACAAAAAGCCACCATCGCCGCCCTGACCATGATTGTGGTGCTGATTATCATCGCCAGCGGCAGCAAGGCCCTGCCCATGCACGTGGCTGCTGTACTGGGTGCCTGCGTTATCGTGGGAACCCGCTGCATGACCATCAAGGATGCCTTCAAGGCCATTGACTGGAACTGCTTGATTCTGGTAGGCGCTCTAGGCGTCATTTCCGAAGGCGTAAAGGACAGCGGTGCAGGCCAGGCCGTTGCCGACCTGATTATCGCCATTTTGGGCAACAACCCCAGCCCCTTCATGATTTCTACTGTCATGTTTGTAGCTGCTGCCGGCCTGACCCAGATTATGTCCAACATTCCCACCATCCTGGTGTTCATGCCCATCGGCGTGTCCATTGCCCAGCAGATTGGTGTTAGCCCGTATCCCATTGCCATGATCATCACCCTGGCCGGTGCTGCTTCCTATGCAACCCCCTTTGCTGCACCCCAGAACATGATGACCGTAGGCTGGACCCAATACAAGTTCATGGACTTTGTGAAGATTGGTCTGCCCATGGTAATCCTCACCTATCTGGTGGTGGTAGGCCTGATCCCCATTTTCCTGCCGTACTAAGTAAAGTTAGGGGCTGTGCATTGGCGCAGCCCTTTTTTCTCAAGGCAAAGCTACCTGCAAAAGAAGGAGAACCAACATGGATGTAAAAGGTATTTATGACGTACACGTACATACAGCTCCCGATGTGAGCAAACGGAAATTCACGGATCCCGAACTGGCCGCCCGGCTGGAAGAAAAGGGCATGGCCGGCTTTTTGGTGAAAAACCACTTTACGGAAACCGCCGCTCGGGCTGCCCTGCTCCAGGCCCAGTTCCCCAAACTGAAGATTATCGGCGGCATTGTGCTGAACCGGACCGTAGGCGGCTTCAACCCCTACGCCGTGGAAAACTGCGCCAAGCTGGGGGGCCGGGTAGTCTGGCTGCCCACTCTGGAAGCCCGCAGCTACCAGAAAAAGAAACATCCGGGAATGAGTGACCAGGAGGCTGCTGCCTATCTCACCGCCTTGGATGACAACGGTCAGCTGGTGCCCGGCATCAGCGAAATCCTGGATATTGTCAAAGCCTACGATATGGTCCTGGCCACCGGCCACGTCAGCGCCGAAGAAGGCCTGGCCGTGCTCAAGGCCGCCCATGACAAGGACATCCAGAAACTGGTGGCCACCCATGTGGACGGCGCAGCGGACTACTACACCACCGAGCAGCTGAAACAGGCGGCAGCCTTGGGTGCCATGACGGAACACTGCTACTTCAATATCCAGGCCGGCCATATTACCCCGGCAGAAATGGCAGAGCGGATCCGTGCCGTAGGCGCCGAACAGGTGGTCCTGTCCACGGATGTGGGCCAGCCCGCGTCCCCCTATCCGGATGAAGCCCTGAGCAAGCTGGGCGACCTGCTGCTGGCCGAAGGCATCACCCCGGAAGAACTCCACATCATGCTGGTGGACAACCCTGCCCGGTACTATACCCGGGCCTTGTAAACACCACAACCCCTGGTTGTGCAGCGGCAAAGAAACACTGTTTTACATAAAGGGCAAAACCCTCTAGAATAGGGAACACAAGGCAGAAAGGGACTGTACACCCTTTCTGCTGCGGCCTCTAAGGGGTTTAACCCCGCCCTCTGAACATCCCCGGAACCACGCTCCGGGGATGTTTTTTTGCTCCCGTAAAACAAAATAATTTTGTGACAAATCCAGAAAAACGGCGGTGTGCAATATAAAGAAGCTTAAAGAAGTATACCAGGCAGGTCAAGAAAAGTTTTTTTGCGGCCGCAGGCCGCCTGCCTTCTCCTTACCTGTTCGCTGTGCGGACAGGTAAAGGGGAAGGGTGGCTGCGCTCCAAGAAAGCAAGCGCAGCCGGGATGGGGTTTGCTGCCAATCTGCCCGAAGGGCACCCAAACCTCTACCCTGTAGCATTCTGGTAATATGTCAAGCATATTTTTTTTAAGATATTCTATGTATTAAT